>JAEEGL011336744.1_pt1 | contig 50189 bp, 45 predicted proteins | sample 9134231 | NCBI WGS metagenome assembly JAEEGL01 (sample SAMN16246548, study PRJNA631951) | gut metagenome | biome: gut microbiome; feature: rumen; material: fiber-attached | host: Bos | place: Iran: Karaj | collected 2018-10 | reverse complement strand
TATTATGCAGTATATAGAACAGAAGTAACAATATACTATCCAAGTAGTACAAGTGCAGCTACAAATAAAAAAGTTTATAGAAATGCATTCTTAAATACAGCTAGTCCAACTGTAGGAACAACAAAATATACAACGGTACTTGCTAGTGCAAATACAGGAACAACTGATAATGCAACAGCCCCAAGTGCAGTGAGTGGATACACTTTAATTGGATATGCAACAGCTGCAAGTAACAATACAGTAACATATGCAGATTTAACAGAAATAAAAAATAGCACAGCAACAAGTGCATATGCAGTAATGAGTAAAGAAGAAAGTGAAAATGCAACATTCTATTACTCAAATAGTACAGCTGGAGCTAAAACAAGTGCAACAGCAAGTGGAACAAAGACAACATATTTAAGATGTACAAGTAATACAGCTGCAGGAACAAGTGTGAGTCATGGAAGTTGTACAATTCCAGAATTAACTGGAGAAGCAGCTCCAACAGGGACAACCAGAGTAACTAACTGGGCAACAGGGGCAAGTACAATGAGTGTTTCAGCTATAACATGTACAACAGGAAGCTCATATTATGCAGTATATAGAAGTACAGTAAATGTTTATAAACCAGCAACAACTTCTACATGTAATAATACAAGTACATCATTTAGAAGAAATGCTTATTATGGAAGTAATACAAACTATACAGTAGTATTAGCTACAGCAAATTCAGGAACAACAAATAATGCAAGTTATACATCAGGAGTAGATGGATACTCATTAGTTGGTTTTGCAACTTCAAGAAATACAAATACAGTTGCATACACAACTTTAAATGGATTAAGAGATAGTAGTACAACAACTGCGTATGCAGTCTTAAATAAAGAAGAAAGTGAAAATGCAACATTAAATTACTCAAGTAGTTCTTCTGGAGCTAAGTCAAGTACAACAGCAAGTGGAACAAAGACAACATATTTAAGATGTACAACAAGTAATTCAGTTGCAGGAACTAATGAAGTACATGGAAGTTGTACATTCCCAAGTTCAATTACAGGTGAAACAGCACCATATAGTACAACAAGTGTTGGTTGGGCAACAGGGGATAGTGCAATGAGTACAACAAGTACATGTACAACAGGAAGTACATATTATAAAATTTATAGAAAAAATAACGTTAAATTATACTATCCAAGTAGTACGAGTGCAGCAACAAGTACAAATACATTTAGAAATGCAATGTATGGAACAGGAACAAATTACACTGTGGTATTAGCAAGCTCAAATACAGGAACAAGTAATGTATCAAATTCAAGTGTGCCAAGTGGATATACATTTGCAGGATATGCAAGTGCAGTAAGTAATAATACTATAGCTTATGCAAATGTAGCTGCAGCTGCAAAAAGTACAGCAACCGCAGTATATGCAGTAGGAACAAAGAGTGTAACACCAACATTCTATTATTCAACTGCCTCTGATGGAACACAAGGAAGTATAGGTGGAACAGCTGCAACACAATATGTAAGATGTACAAGCACAAGTGCAGCGGAATTAAATAATAGTGATTTTACAATACCATCATTAACAGGAGAAGTAGTGCCAACAGGAACAACAAGTATAGGATGGGCAAGTAGTGCAAGTTCTATGAGTACTGCAACACCAAATACTTCAAGTGCAAGTTGGTATAAAGTATATAGAACACAAGTAACAATATATTATCCAAGTAGTGAAAGTGCTGTTTCAAGTGTGAAAGTATATAGAAATGCATTCTTAGAAACTGATAGTCCAACAGTAGGAACAACTTATACAAAAGTGATAGCAAGCACTAATACAGGAACAACTGATATGACATCAATTAGTGGGATTATGTCAGATTCTACATTTGTAGGTTATTCAACTTCTCTTAATACATCAACAGTAACTGATGGATTAACAACAATTGCTGATAGTATTAAATTTCATGCAAGTACAACATATTATGCTATTATTACTGCAAGTGAGTATGTAACATTTAAGTATAATAATAATACAAGTTGTGGTGGTGAAACTATATCTAACTCAAATTATCCTGTAACAACCACATATTATTGTAAAACAACTACAACTACTGATGTTATTCATGGAACACTGACTAGTGTACCTAGTGCTATAAGAAATAGTAGGGGTCGATATAATTCAAGATTTGATGTTGCGACAGATGGTAATAGTTCAACGGCTGTTTCTACATTTGTAGGAGGTCAAACATATTATGCTACATACTGGTATGGTTTTAGAGATTATTATTATAATGGTACTAGTTATTCCTATATGTCTTTAAGCAGAAAAGAATTTTTATCTTCTCCAAGCGCAACTACTTATACATCAATAATAACAGTATCATATTATGATACAAGTAATTACGTACCAGGATCAGGACCTGGAGGTTCAACGTGGGTTGGATATTCAACTGCTCAGGATACAACTGCTGAGTATAATTCAGTAGAAGAAGCAGCAACATTATGCCCTGCAAACATTAATCAAGAAATGATTCTGTATTCTATATATCAGTTTAACGTAAACTATGAAATAGGTGCAAATGTAAGTGCAATAGGAGCAACAACTGGAAGTTGTAAAGTTACAGGTAATAGTAGTTCATGTGATGTAACATTGCCTAGCGGTACTCCAAGTTCTTCAAATTATGGTTCAGTTGTATGGAATACAACAAGTGGAGCTACTACCGGGACACCAGCTGGTCAAACTTATTCAATAAGTAGTAATCCAACAACATTATATGCTAATGGTAAAGCAGCTAATTATAAAAATACTACTTTAGATAGGGGATACGAAACCTTAAAAGAAGCATTTGAAGATGCTGGAACTAGTGCAACAGAAGAAATTGTTATATTAAATAATGTGACTGAAACTGTTGATGCAACTATAGAAAGCGATAAAAGTGTTAGGTTCCTTATTAATGGAAGGACTCTTACTATGGATAATTGTTCTATTATTAATAATGGTACATTTTTAATTCATAATAATACTAGCGGAACAAGCAATGGAAATATAAAAGGTGGAACAAGTAATCTTATAACTAATAATGGTACTTTGAGGTTTGCGGGTATGAGTAGGTATAACATTGTTGTTAGAAAGACTTCTGTAACAAATGATGGAGCTGCTATATGGAATTCAGCAGGAGCAACTCTAGATCTAATGAGAAATACGAATACTTATACATCAGATTCTTCTTGTGGTATTGTTACTTATGGGACAGTTACTTCAAGTACAAGTGTACATGGAAATTTATGTGGTATAGATATTAAAGGTGGAACTGTAACACTTAGTTCTGGGACAACAACTGGGGATCAAGGACATGGAATTATACTTGAAAGTGGAACTTTAACATTAGATGGATCAAGTCCTACATCTACACTCCCAAATGTTACTACAAGTGCAACTTCAGGGGCATATGCAATATATGTTCCTCCTGGTAGCACTAATGTTACTTTCAATTATTATGGTGGACAGATAAAATCATCTAGTGGTAGTGGAACTTCTTACAATAGATATCCTGATGATTTACCTGAGGGGTATAATCCTTATAGTAGTGGTTCAGCTACAGAAACTACAAGATTAGAATTAATAAAATTAATGAGTGCAACAAGTGGTGCTGCAACAACAAACTTTTTAAGAACAAGCATAGCTAAACAGAATATTGAAAGTGTTGCTTTTACAAATAGTTTAGGAAATCATACACCAAATGGAACAAATTGTTGGGATGTTAGTCTTAGACAAAGTGGAGGAATACTTGCATGGGCAACAGATACTGATTCAGATGGATTATATGAAATAACAATTGGTGGAAATGGAGCGGTTATAGCAAATAGTGGATATTGTTTATTTGAAAATATGACTAATCTTACATCAATTACTGGACTTGCAAATTTTGACACATCAAATGTTACTGATATGCAATTTATGTTCTATAACTGTTCAAAATTAACTTCTTTGTCATTAACTAGTTTTAACACTGCAAAAGTAACTAATATGCAATATATGTTCTATAACTGTTCAAAATTAACTTCTTTGACATTAACTAGTTTTAACACTGCAAAAGTAACTAATATGCATTGTATGTTTCAGGATTGTAGTAAAATAACCTCTTTAAATTTAAGTAGTTTTGATACATCTAAAGTTCAAAATTTTGAAGGTATGTTTTCTGGATGCAGTGTTCTAACATCTTTAACTATTAGTAGTTTTGTTACAACAGCTGCAACAAATATGAGTAGTATGTTTATGAATTGTGCAAAAATTACAACTTTGAATTTAAGCAATTTTAGGACATCAAGTGTTACTAATATGCAACAAATGTTTTATGGATGTGCTCAGCTTACATCTTTAACTGTTACAACATTTGATACTTCAGCGGTAACTGCATTTAATTCAATGTTTTATGGATGTGCTGCTCTAACATCTCTTGATATTTCAAGCTTTACTCCAACAGCAGCAACTAATACTTCGTTTATGCTTGCTGGATGTACTAATTTGGTTACTATTTATGCAAGTACAAGCTTTAATGTAAGTAATATTACAAATTCAGCTAATATGTTTACAAGTTCAACAAAACTAAAAGGTGGAAATGGAACAACATATAATGCAAGTAATGTTACAAAAACATATGCAAGAAGAGATCAATCAGGTACGCCTGGATACTTTACATATAGAGCTGCACCAACAATTCCTTCTAATAGTCCAAGTGTTCCAACTATACAAAGTATAAAGGAATTAAATACTTATGAAGGAAATTTAACAAGTTTAGGAAATGCTTTAAGTTCTATGTTAGATGAAATATTAAAATAGATATTATGTTTTAAATAATATCTATTTTTTATTGTTTAAAAAAGAGTTTATTTATGATAAAATATTTGTTAGTAAGGAAGGTAAGAGCAGTGGGAAAAGTAATATCATTAGTAAATCAAAAAGGTGGAGTAGGAAAGACAACAACTAGTATAAATTTATCTAGTTCTTTAGGACATTTAGGTAAAAAAGTTTTACTAATTGATTTGGATTCACAAAGTAATACTACTACAGGTCTTGGAATAGAAAAATCTAAAATTAAAAAGAGTACTTACGATGTTATAATGGGTGCTTGTGATATTAAAGATGCTATTATAAAGACACCATTTAAAAATTTAAGTTTAATACCATCTGTTATAGATTTAGCAGGTGCTGAAATAGAAATTATGCAAATTAGTTATCAGGATAGAAAGTTTATTATGACTGAACAACTAAAGAAGCAAATTGAAAAAGTTAGGGATAGATATGATTTTATAATAATAGATTGTCCTCCTGCACTTGGTATTTTAACAACTAATGCACTTGCTGCATCAGATTCTGTATTAATACCAATACAGTGTGAATATTATAGTTTAGAAGGAGTTAATTTATTATTAAAAACTATTTTGCAGGTACAAAAGAGAGTTAATTCTAATTTAGAAATAGAAGGAGTTTTACTTACTATGTTAGATGGTAGAACTTTACTTGGGCTTGAAGTAGTTGAAGATGTTAGAAAGTTCTTTAATGAAAAAGTATTTAGTACTATTATTCCAAGATTAGTTAAGTTAGTAGAGGCTCCATCACATGGTAAACCTATTTTAGAATATGATCCTAAGAGTAAGGGAGCTTTGGCATATTTAAATTTAGCTAAAGAAGTTATTGATAGAAATGAAGAAGGAAGGGATAGTAATGGAAACTAATAATAAAAGAAAAGCTTTAGGTAAAGGCTTAGAGCAATTATTTAGTAATGAATCATTATATTCAAATCCACTTGAAACATTAGATGAAATGTCTCATAATGCAACTAAAGATGATATAGTAGAAGTTGATTTAAGTGAACTTAGAAGTAATCCTTATCAACCAAGAAGAGTATTTGATGAAGATAAGTTAAAAGAGTTAGCTGAATCAATTAAAGAGTTTGGTGTACTAGAACCAATTATAGTTACTAAAAGTATTAAAGGTTATGAAATAGTTGCTGGTGAAAGAAGAGTTAAAGCTAGTCGTTTAGCTGGTCTTAAGACAATTCCTGCAATTATTAAAGATTTTAGTGATGAAGAGATGATGCAAATAGCTTTACTTGAAAATATCCAAAGGGAAGATTTAAGTGCTATTGAAGAAGCAGAAGCTTATGATAATTTAATTAAATCTCTTCATATTAACCAAGAGGAACTAGCTCGTAGAATTGGTAAGAGTAGAAGTCATATTACTAATATGCTTGGATTATTAAAATTACCAAGTAGTGTTAAAAAAGATATATTAGATGGGTTTATTAGTATGGGACATGCTAGAAGTTTAAGTAAGCTTGAAGATAATGAAGTAATACTAGATTTGTCATCTAAGATTAAAAACAATCATTTATCTGTAAGAGAACTTGAAAGTATTGTAAGCAATCCTGAATATAAAAAGAAGAATCCTAATATTAGTCATGCAAATACTAAAGAATACAGTTATGTTGAAGAAGTTATGAGTGAAAAGATTGGAAATAAAGTTAAGATTCAAAATAAGAAGATTATTATATCTTTTGATAGTGAAAAGGATTTAGAAAGAATACTTGAAATATTAAATATAGAAGTGAAAGTTGATTAATATGAATAAAGATTATAAAATAGGAAGCAAAGTTATTATGAAAAAAGCTCATCCTTGTAATAGTAATTTATGGGAAGTAACTAGACTTGGTGTTGATGTGAAAATCAAATGTATTAAATGTGGTAGAAGTATTATGATGGATAGAGTTGAATTTAATAAGAAGCTTAAGAAAGTTGAGGAGTATTAATGTTTAAAAGAAGAAGGAAGATGGGTCCAATACTTACTTTTATTATTCTTACACTAGTTACTATGGTGATTAGTGGTCTTTTGCATTTGTTTAACGTACAAGGAGAATATGTTACATATAGTAAGGCAACTGGAGGACTTGTTAATAATGTAGTAGAAGTTAAGAATTTATTTAGTCTTAGTGGACTTAAGTATATAGTTACTCATGCAGTACAGAATTTTGTAGAATTTACACCACTTTCAACATTAATCATAGTGTTAATTGGTATTGGTGTTTTAGAGAAAACTGGTTTTTTAAAAACTGCTTTTACTCTGTTAACCAAGAATTCTAAAAAGAATACATTAACGTTTTTATTAATATTTATTAGTTTATGTTTTTCATTACTTGGAGATATTGGCTTTGTTATTATGTTACCTCTTGGAGCATTATTGTTTAAATATGGAAGGCGAAATCCATTTGGAGGTATAATTGCTTCGTTTGCTGCTTTATCTTTTGGAAAGGGTATTAATATATTTTTATCAGCTACTGATAGTTCGTTATTAACTTTAACTCTTAATGCAGCTAAAGTAATTGACCAAGGTTATAAAGTATCTATATTCTTTTCATTATTTATAATGATTACATTACTTATTATTACTTCATTTGTATTTACTTATATAACTGAAAAGAAAGTAATGCCATTACTTAAAAGAGTAGATGATGAAGAAAGTGAAGTACTTATTACTAATAGAGATTTAAGAGGTTTAATAGTAGGTCTTGCTTTAGGATTTATATATTTATTAATTATTATCTATAATATTATTCCTGGTCTTCCACTTTCGGGTGCTTTACTTGATAGGGGAGCTGAGAAGTATATAGATATGTTATTTGGAGCTAAATCATTATTTAATCAAGGATTTATATTTATAGTTACTGTATTCTTTGCTGTTATAGGTTTTGGATATGGAATTATGAGTAAGAGTATTAAAACAAGTAAAGATATTACAGAAGCATTATCTTATTCATTAGATGGTATTGGTAATATATTAGTTTTATTATTCTTTGCTTCACTATTTACTAGTGTATTTAAGGAAAGTGGTATTGGAGAAGTTGCTACATCTTTTATAACTAAGGTAATAGGGAATTTGAACTTTACTGGAATTGGATTAATACTTGTATCTGTTGCCCTTGTAAGTTTAGCTAACTTGGTTTGTCCTGATTCAATAACTAAGTGGACCATTATGTCATCTACGTTAGTCCCAGTTATGATGAATGCATCTATTAGTCCTGAGTTTTCTCAAATAGTTTATACTGTAGGTGATAGTATTACTAATGGAGTTACACCTTTATTTACTTTTTATGTTATATATTTAGCATTCTTAGAAAAATATAATAATAGAGAGATGACAAGTACTGCTGATAGTTTTAAATATATGTTACATTATGAGTTATATATAGCAGTTATAATGATAGCTGTAATAGTTGGATTTTATATGATAGGAATTCCTATTGGAATTGGATCTTTCCCAGGTGTTTCTTATGGCGCTTAAAGCAGGTATTATAGGGCTACCTAATGTAGGTAAAAGTACATTGTTTAATGCAATTACTAAAAAGAATATATTAGCAGCTAATTATCCATTTGCTACAATTGATCCTAACGTTGGAGTAGTAAGTGTACCAGATAAAAGATTAGAAGTACTAAATGAAATGTATAATCCAGAAAGATTAATTCCAACTCAATATGAGTTTATTGATATAGCAGGACTTGTAAAAGGTGCTAGTACAGGTGAGGGACTTGGCAATAAGTTTCTTGCAAATATTCGAGAAGTAGATGCTATTGTTGAAGTAGTTAGATGCTTTGAAAGTAAGGATATTATCCATGTAGAGGGTAGTGTTGATCCAAAAAGAGATGTTGAAATTATTAATTATGAATTAATTCTAAGTGATTTAGAAATAGTAGAAAACAGATTATCTAAAATAGAAAAGAAAGCTGTTACTTCTAATGATAAAGATGCGTTATATGAAGTAGCACTTCTTAAAAAAGCTCGTGAGTCACTGAGTAATGGTGTTATGCTTAGATTAGTTGATTTTGATTTAAAAGAATCTAAGTTACTTAAAACATATAATTTAATTACTAACAAACCATTTATATATTTGGCTAATGTTAGTGAGGATGATTTATTAAATCAAGAAAACAAATATGTTGAAGAATTAAGGCATATTGCATCAAGTGAAAAATCATCTGTTGTTATGATGTGTGCTAAGATTGAAAGTGAATTATATGATTTAGATGAAGAAAGCAAGAAAGAATTTTTAAAAGATTTAGGTATTGCTAATAGTGGACTAGATCAATTAATACATACTACTTATCATATTCTAGGTCTTAAAACTTTTTTTACAGTAGGTAAAGATGAAGTAAGAGCGTGGACATTTAAGGATGGTATGAAGGCACCTGAATGTGCAGGTATCATACATACTGATTTTGAAAAGGGCTTTATTAAAGCAGAAGTAATGAGTTATGATGATTTAATAGAATGTGGAAGTGAACTTAAAGTAAAGGAAGCAGGTAAAGCTAGACTTGAAGGAAAAGAGTATTTAATGCAAGATGGAGATATCTGTTACTTTAGATTTAATGTTACAAAATAGAGTGTTAAAAACACTCTATTTATTTGCTTTGAAATATAAATTATGTTACTATTTATAATAGGATGGTGAATAAAATGGGAAATAAAGTAGTTACTTATCTATTAGCAGTACTAGTAGTTATAACTTTTAGTTTTGGAATTATTGGCTTTCTAAATAAAGATAAGAAAACTAGTAATGAATCTACACCAAAAAATACTACTAATGAAGTAGTAATTGAATATACACAAATAGTTAAGCATGTTGATGATTTAGAAACAATAGTTGCTAATTATGAATTTATTAAAGCAAATAAACAAAACACTAGTGGAGACATTAGCGCTAGCATTAGTGGTAATATAATAAAAGTAGAAATTCCTAAAAGTGAACTTAGCGATGCTACTGATGATATGGATGAGGTATTAAAGTATGAAATTGTTGATGTACCAACTCCTAATGCGCTACAAGTTCATATGACACAAACTAATGATGTAAGAGTTTATTCTTTATCTTCAAATGGAATGATATATATGTCTACATTTAATGCTTTACCTGGTTCATATAATGGAGTAAAAACTTATAAGTATAATATTACAGATGTAGAATCATTTACTAGTACTGTAGGATCTTTAACTTCTTCTACTTCTCAAATATATGTAATTATTAAAAATTCAAGAGGTGAATATTATTCAGATTATAAGTATGATGAAACTGATGAAATAGTATTAATCCAATTAACAAGTGATCCAGTTATGGAAGAAAGTGGAGAGATTGTTGAGCAAAGTGGATCATCTATGAGTGATATTTATAAAGATAAGGCTATAGAATATGCCAAAAGCAATAAATTATTAGACACAAATAGTGAGACTGATATATATATTTATAAGCTTATTGAAGAAGGAATACTTGAAACAAATAAACTAGCTACTGATGACGTATGCATGTCATCAGAGCATAATACCTCAGTGGGTTGCATAACTGTTAATGGTGTATCTATAAATGATGATTATATAAAAGTAAGTTTGAAAGATGGTAATTATGTAGCTGAATATTTTAATCAATAATAAAACTGAGTAAATATTTACTCAGTTTATTTTTTTAATATTATTTTATTTCGATTAATTTCTTTGATTCTTTTTTAACTTCTTTAGGGAATGTAATTTTTAATACTCCATTATTGAATCTAGCATCAATTTTAGATTCATCAATGTTTCCAACATTGAATTGTCTTTTAAATGATCCATAAACTCTTTCTTTTCTAAAGTAATTTTTATCTTTGTCTTCTTTTTCTTCTTTCTTAGATGCCATAACAGTTAAAACACCATCATCTACATCAAGTTTAATTTCATCTTTGTTATATCCTGGAGCATCTAATTCAATATGAACATTACCACCTTTTTCATAAATGTCACATTTCATATCAAATTTACTCATTGACTTCATAGGTACAAAATCATCAAAGAAATCATCTAAATAAAATTTTCCTGGTAATAAACTCATTTATTATCATCTCCTTACAATTAATATTATACTCACTTTTTAGCACTTGTCAATAGAGAGTGCTAATAAATTTTACTTTTTTACATTTTTATTATGATTAATTTTTAAAAAATAATGTATTAATGTCTTTTTTAATATTAAAAAATATGATAAAATATACTTGTTTTAACCAATTAATTAATAATATATAATTGGGAGAATAATATATTTCTATTAGGGGAAGATTATATGAAGAAAGATAAGAAGTTTTTAAATGAGTTAGAGAGTCATTTAGTAGGTATAAAAGACAGTTATAAACAAGAAATTATATCTAAATATGATAATTTAATAAAAGAACAAAAAGCTCAGAAAAAAAGAATAACAACCATTTTAAAAGAAATTGGTAAACCAGAAGATGTAGCTAAAAAAGAATTAGAATTACTTGGTGGTAAAGGTAAGCTTTCTGTATTTGATAATTTAAAATTAAAATATAAAGAATATCAAACTAATAGAAAAGAAAAACAAGAGAAAAAAGAAAATGACAAGCTTAAGAAAAATGGTATAAAAGTTTCTATTAAGGGAAATAAAAATGTTAAGATAAGTAAAAAGAATAAAAAAGATGATTTTGTTAAAGAAAAGATTGTTCTTAGAAAAAAAGAAGAAATAAAAGAAGAAGAAAAAATTCCTGTTAAAGAAGAAAAATTATCTTTCAAAGATGAACTTGATCAATTAAAAGATGACTTAAAAGAAGAGAAAGCTAAAGATAAAGAAGTTAAAGATAAGGTTCCTGTTAAAGAAAAGTTATCTAAAGTTAAACATTGGCTTACTAAAGATATTTCTTTTGAAAAGAAAGAGAAACCAGCTAAGAAGAGAAAAGTTGAAGAAACTCCTAAAGAAATAGTTAAAGAAGTAGAAAAAGAAATAAAAGAAGAAGTAAGCGAAGTAAGTGAAATAGTTAGTGAAACTCATATTTTTGAAAGTAAGGAAAAGAGAAAAAGAAGAATTGTTCTTAAAATTCTTGGAGTAATACTAACTGCATTACTTGGATTTGTATGGATGTGGGTATGTGTAGTATTTATAGCTAGCATTATTGCTTACTTAGATGGTGTTAAATTAGTAGGATTAATAATAGCATTATTTGGTTTAAGTATACTTGTATTATGGATTGTAATTATGACTAATAGAGCTATATTTAGACATAGAATGAGTTTAAAATTAAATCTAATTATTGTATTTTCTTCTATATTTGTAGTTGCTCTTGGATCAGTATTATTTATAAGACAAATATATAATATTAAACCAGTTAAAGATGTAAGTGTTAAATATAATATGACTACTAAATTAAATAATTATGATTTACCAGAAGATAAAGACAAAAAGTTTAATATATCATTTAATAGTAATTATAAAACACAATATACTATTAATCCTGATATTATGATTAAAGATAGAGTAAAAATAGAAGTTAAATATTATGAATGCTATTATGATTTCTATGCTAAGAGTACAACTAATGGAGCATACTTATCACTTAGCTATGATGATAGAGACAGATTAAGCATTTATATAGATGACTTAAAAGAAGGAAAAATATTTGATAATGATGAACTTGCTAGATATACAGTTAAAATAACTGTTAATCCTGATGACATAGATAGATTAAAGATACTTGATTAATCTATCTTTATTTTGTCTAATTTTTTCTTAACTTCTTCCAAATAGTTAGATAAATCTTTAATGTTTATTAATTCATTTGGATATAATTTTAATATAATATCTCTTATCTTATCTATATCATATATAAATGGATTATAAATGCTTTTTAGTTCTTTAGAATTAATATTAATGCTATTTTTTAATATTCTTGATTCAATTAATTTTTGAGAGTTTGCATTAGTTACTATAGTTTGTGATACTAACATTAACCAACCACCTAACATATCTTGTTCATTAGATGTTAAATTATCTATTAGTATTAACCCAAGAATAGTTGCTAGAATAGTAGAGTATTTTGGATTAGTGTTAAATAATTTATCAAAGCTCTCTTTCATATTAAATAGTATGAAAAAAACTTCATTTTTTGAAGTTTTTCTTATTTTACCAATTTGAGAAAGCTGAAAAAAGTAAAAATAAATAATAAATAACAAATAGTATTATAACAGTAATAAAAATAAAAGAAAATATCACAAATTTATTATATGATTTCTTTGTAACAATAGATAATTTCTTATTTGGGTATTTATATATAATATATGCAAGTAACGGAATAGAGAATACGGGAATATATATAGAAGCTTTAGATAAAAAGTTATAAGTGCTTGGAGACATAGAGTCTTTATATTTAAGAACAATATCACCTAAAAATGGTGTAAAAATAATTATGACAATTAATAAAATAACCAAAATAGTAAAAGTTTTATTATCTTTTTTAACATCAATTTTTACTCCACAATTAGGACAAAATTCATCATTTTCTGAGAGTTTAGTTCCACAATTATTGCATTTCATAATATCACCTATTTTAATTGTATAAATAATAATAAAAAAACACAAGATTTTCTTGTGTTATTTACAATGGCGCCCGATGCAGGACTCGAACCTGCGACCTAACGGTTAACAGCCGTGCGCTCTACCAACTGAGCTAATCGGGCAACTACATGAAATATTATAAGATATGTATCATGTTTTGTCAATAAAAATATAGACTTTTAGTCCTAAAATTGGTAGAATTGTTATTGATAAAGGGAAATGATATTATGAGTGAAAACGTTGAAATTGTTGATTTAGATAAACCAAAAAGTAATAAAATAAGTATTTTAGAAACTTATGGAGAAAATTTAAGCAAAAAGGAGTATGTTACTAATCCTGCTATTGGAAGAGAAAAAGAAATAGAACAGGCTATTGAAATATTACTTACTCCAGAAAAAAGTGCATTACTTGTTGGTAAAGCTGGTATAGGTAAAACTGCCATTGTTGAAGGTATTGGGTATAGAATGGTTAATGGCACAATACCAAATGCATTAAAGCCATTTGAACTTATTAAAGTTAATGTATCAAGTTTACTAGGTGATGCAGTAGTAGATGGTCATAATGAAAATAAACTTCAATTATTGGTAGATGAATTAAAGGCAAAAAAGAATATTATTCTATTTATAGATGAAGTTCACTTACTTGTTAATAGAAATACAAGCAATATGAATATCGATTTTGCAAATATGTTAAAACCAGGTCTTGATCGTGGTGATATAAAGATGATTGGTGCTACTACTGATGAAGAATATGAAGCATATATTTTAAGAGATAGAGCCTTCTTAAGACGTTTTTTAAGAGTAGATGTTTTAGAGCCTACACATGATCAGTGTGTACAAATACTAATGGGAACATATCCTAAATATGAAAAAAGAACTGGTGTTAAAATAGGATATACTGATTATGTACGTGAGAGATTATTTAAGTTTATCGTAGAAGCAACTGATGAATATAAAAGAGTATATGAAATAGGTAATAGGTATCCTGATATTGCCTTAACTTTGCTTATGAGTGCATTTTCAATGGCGTTATATGAAAACTCTGATACTGTAATGCTAAGACATTTCTTAAAGGCAATTAAAAGAACTAAATCTATTTATGATGACGTTAGAAATAAAGAAGTAGAGAGATTTAAAACTGAATTTAAAGATTTAATTGAAGAAGAAGGATTTAATCCTGATGAAGTATAACTTACAATTATTGTAAGTTTTTTATTTGACTAATAAAATGTAAATTCATATAATTATAATAGGAGATTATATGAAGAGAATTATAATATTAGTATTACTTATATTTACTCCAATCATTATTAATGCATCAAACTGTAACAGTAATGTAGTAACTATTATATCTGTAGAGAGTATTAATACTGAGGGTAATGCCAGTGAAAAAGAAAGGCCAACTATAAATAATAAAACAATTGGTCTTGATTTAAGCATGAGTCATGTAAATGATAGTATTACATATAAAGTAGCAATAAAAAATAATTCTTCTGAAGATTATGAAGTAAATAAAATAATTGGTTCATCTAATTATATAAAATATTCTTTTGTAAATAATTCAAATCTTGTTAAAGCTAAGAGTACAAGTGAAGTATATATAAAAGCTAAATATATTACAGACGTACCAATATCTTTAATGACGGGTGGAGTATATAATGAAAGAGAAAATATAGTACTTTCACTTTCAACTCTTACTAATCCTAAAACAGGATATGTACTTACAAGTATTATAATGATTCTTTTGGTTGTAAGTCTAATATGTTATCAAATATTAAATAAAGAATTTAGTTTTAAACCAATAAGTATAATTATTATTACTTTGTTAGTATTACCAATTAGTATAAGTGCTGCATGTAAGATAGATATTAATATTAATTCTAATGTAGAAATTAAAAAGATTGCTATATTTGATACTGGAATTGTTGTTAATTATAAACTTAAAGCTTTAAATAGTTTAACTCAAGATTATTTTAATGGAGACGATGCTGATTATGCACTTATTCATTTTGAAAGAAGTAATACTTTACCTGATAATATACAAGATATGATTTTAGAAGATAAGGAAAATAGTAAAAATTATGAAACCTCTAATGAATTTTTAGAGTTTGTAAATAATAGAATTAGTAACTATAATGAAGGCTATAATTTGAGTATTCAAGGTGAGGGTATACATGAAGAAGCATATTATACTGATGATGCTACTGATGATCCTGATTATCGTCACGTTTTTTATAGAGGAGGAAATGGATATATCTTATATAGTGGAATTCATTTATTAGATACTGATAAATTTTATGTACCTGATTTAAGAAATGAAAAATATGTTTTATTAAGTAGAGAAGAATATATGGATAAGCTAAAAAGAGAATATGAAGCAAGATTTACAAGACATATAATATCTTCTGACATATCAGATTATCCAATATATGCATGGAATGATGATGGAACAGTATACTATTATTGTGAATCTAATGAAGTATATTTAAATAGTGACTCTTCTCATATGTTTTATTTATTTAATTATTTAGAAGATATTCATGGAATAGAAAATGTTAATACAACTAAATTAGAAGATAGTAGTTATATGTTTGGGTTTTCGTCATATTATTCTACTAAATTTAATTTAGATTTATCTTCTTGGAATACATCTAATGTTATAAATATGGAAGGTATGTTTAATTTAATATCTGGTGTAGAAGGAAGACCTAGAAATATGAGTTATGTGATTAATGGACTAGAAAATTTTGATACATCAAAAGTAAATAATTTTAGTTATATGTTTACAGGTTTTGGATATAGAACTGCAGGAGTAAATGTAGATATATCTAATTGGGATACATCAAACGCTAAATATATGATTGGAATGTTTAAATATGTAGGAGAGTATGGTAAAGAATATAGTTTTGGTGATTTAAGTAATTGGAATACTTCAAATTTTGAAAAAATGGATTATATGTTTGCTACAAGAGGTAAATTAGATTTTGGAGATATATCAGTATGGGATACATCAAAAGTTACATCTATGTCTGGTTTGTTTTATGCAGTTAAAAATTTTAATCTAGATATAACCAAGTGGGATACATCAAAAGTTACAGATATGTCTGCAATGTTCTTTTTTACTTCAAATATAAATTCAAATTTATCGAATCTAAAAACAAATAATGTAGTTGATATGTCTGGAATGTTTGAAGATGCTTCGGTAAATTCAATATCAGACATTGGAAATATATCTAGGTGGGATACATCTAAGGTAAAAGATATGTCTTTTATGTTTGATCATTTTGATCTTAATAATAATAGTGACGTAATACTAGACTTAAGTAGCTGGAATACAAGTAGTCTTGAAAATATTGATTGTATATTTGATTCCTTTTTAATGGATAATGCTGGCAACATAAGTGTTGATTTATCTAATTGGAATACTTCTAAAATTAAAAATATGTATAAAGCTTTTTCCCAATTTGCTAGTGGTAGTGTAAATGAAGTAGAGCTAAATATATCAGGTTGGGATACATCAAAAGTAGTTGATATGTTCCAGATGTTTAATAACTTTGCTTATAATGCTAGACCTGCAAATATAATTGGTCTTTCTTCTTTAAATACTTCTAATGTTGAAAATATGGAAGGTATGTTTTCTGGCATTAGTCATAATTCTAATTCATTTCAAATTGATTTATCTTCATGGAATGTATCAAAAGTAAAAAATATGGAGAATATGTTTAATGGTACTGGATATAATGCAACTATATGGAGTATAGGAAATTTGTCTAATTGGAATACATCTAGTGTAGAAAGCATGTCTAGAATGTTTCAAAATGCAGGATATAATGCAATAAACTGGAGTATAGGAGATATTTCAAATTGGAATACTCAAAATCTTGTAGATATTACGTACATGTTTTTCAAAGCAGGTTATAATAGTACTACTTGGAATGCTGGTAGTTTATCAAATTGGAATACATCAAAAGTAAAGCTTATGAGTAACATGTTTGAAGGAACAGCTTATAATGCAGAATCATTTATTATTAACATATCTTCATGGAATACTCAAAGTGTAGTATCCACTGCTAATATGTTTAAAAATAGCGGTTATAATGCATCAACATGGAGAATTGGAAATTTATCAAATTGGAATACAGCAAATATTGCTTTGATGGAATCAATGTTTGCATATGCTGGTCAAAATGCAACTACTTGGGATAGTATTGGAGAGTTTACAATATATGCAAGTAAAATAACATTAATGTTTAGTAATTGTAGTAATGCTAAAGCAACATTAAATATTAAAGCAAAACCACAAAATGCTGATTATGTATTCAGATCTGCAGCTACTCAAAGTGAATCATTAATAACAGTTAATTATACATCTGAAGTAGATAATATTAATACTATTATTGCTACTAAATCAAATAATTCTAATGTAGTAAAAGGTAATTTAATAGAATAAAGTAAATTTGTACTTTATTCTTTTTTTATATTTAGTTTTAGTTTTAATATTTAGTTTTACTTTAGAAGTTATTTTGTTTTTTGTTATTTTTTATTGTTAAAAATTTATTTTTGTTGATTTGTGTTTCTTTTTAATATTAAGTAAACTCTTTGTTGAAAGGAGTTTTTTATGCAAGCAATTAGAGTTAGAAATGTTAGTAAATCTATTAATGGAAAGAAGATACTTCATGATATTAGTTTTGATGTTTATGAGGGAGAGATAGTTGCACTAGTTGGTAGTAATGGAGCTGGTAAAAGTACACTTTTGAAAGTGATGTGTGGATTATATAAGTTTGATGAAGGTGAAATTTATTATTATGATTACAATTTAAAAAGTGATTATGAAAAAGCTATGAGTATAGTTGGTACTTTGATTGAAGAACCTAGTTTATATAAGAATTTAAGTGGAAGTAAAAATCTTAAAATATTTAAATCTATGTTTAAGGGTGTTAGTGAAGAAACAATTAGTGAGATAGTTAAAATAGTAGAAATGGAAAAGTATTTGGGTCGTAAGTTTAAAACGTATTCTCTTGGTATGAAAGAAAGACTTGCAATAGCAACAGCACTTATTAATAAACCTAAAATATTAATTCTTGATGAACCTACTAATGGACTTGATATGGTTGGTGTTAAAAATATTATGTCTATTTTAAAGAATATGAAAGATACTACTATTATTATTTCATCTCATATGTTAGATGAAGTAGATAGTATAGCTGATAAAATTATATTTATTAATAATGGAAGAATAGTTGGAATTAAGAATAAAGAAAATAGAAGTTTAAAAAAGAGTATTAAGTTTGAAGTAGATGATTATTCTAAGGCAAGGGTACTTTTAAAGAATTATCTTGTTAATGATGAATTAGAAGTTTATGAAAGTGATGATACTATTTCTTTGATGAATGAATATTTAATTAAGAATAATATTAATGTTTATAGAATATATGAAGATAATAAATCTTTAGAAAATGATTTTTTTGATATGGTGAATCATGATAAATCTAATTAATAATGAATTTATTAAAGTTAAAAAAAGTAAGTTGTTTTTTATAGATATATTATTTGTTATATCTATTATTCTAATTAATAAGTATTCTAGTGGTAATATTTTAGATTTATCTTATAATTTAATACCTTTTGTTGGAGTAGTTATTAGTATACTTTTTTCTGGTAGTATATGTGAAGAAGTAGATAGTGGAGTTATGAAATATTATTTAACTAAACCATATATGAGATATAAAATATATTTATCTAAATTAATTAGTATTGTTATTTATAGTTTTGTTTGCATTAGTGTTATTATTAGTAGTAGTTTGTTTATTAATAATAGTATTGATTATAAATATATAGTTTCTTTTTATGTTAATAGTATTCCAATATTATTTTTGTGTAATTATATTATGTATTTATCTGTTAGTTTTAAAAGTCAGGTTTTTGTTTCTTGTTTTAGTATTTTGACTTTATGTTTTAGTTTGATGTTTAGTCAAATACTCTTTGGTATTAATACTAAGTTTATAGAGTATTCTTTTCTTCCTTATCTTGATTTTTCTATTTTTAAGGATAATTTATTAGTAAGTAGTATAAATAGTGAATTTGGGGTTAATTTAAGCTTATATAAAGGTATTGTTATTAATATTATTTTTAGTTTTATATTTAGTATTTTTGGAATATATAGGTTTAATAAAAAGGATATTAAAAATTAATATCCTTTTTGTTTATAATAATCTAATAATTCTTTAAATCTATTATAGTGAACTACTTCTCTTTGCCTTAAGAAGGATAGAGGAGCAAGTAGTGATTCATCATTTGTTAAGTCCATTAAGTTTTCATATGTGGCTCTTGCTTTTTCTTCAGCTGCCATGTCTTCTTGTAAATCAACTATTGGATTTCCAGTTGAAGCAATATAGGCACTTGTATATGGTACTCCATTTGTATCCATTGGAAATAGTCCAGTATTATGCTGTGCATACCATGAGTCTAGGTTGTTTTCTTTTAGTTCTTCAATAGTGGCACCTTTTATTAATTGGTTAACCATAGTACATATCATTTCAACATGACCTAGTTCTTCACATCCAATGTCAGTAAGCAATGCTTTTCCTCTTTCATCTGGCATTGAAAATCTTTGTGTTAGATATCTAAGAGATGCTGATAGTTCTCCATCTGGGCCACCAAACTGAGTTATTAATAGTTTTGCCATTTTTAAGTCTTTTCTCTTTACATTAATTGGGTATTCTAATATTTTTTCATATTTAAACATATTATTTTCCTCCTTTATCCCATGGCCATGGATTATCTATCCAATTCCATTTATCATTATCTGCATCACTCATACATAGTATTCCATATGTGTTTTCATATTTTTGTTTTTCATTTTCTAGTAATTTTTTAGTTTTCATAAATTCTTTTATCATTGATTCATCAGTTGGATTAGTATCTAAATATAAAGCTATATCTTTTAAAGCAAAATTATACATTTGTAATTTAAATAAACATTCATCTTTTTTGCTATTAACTTTTAATTTATATGCGTTGTTTTTATATTTTGAATATAAATCTTTAAACATATTACCTTTATTAAAACCATCTGTGTAATTATCTAATGTATTATTTCTATTAAAGTTAATGTTATTTATATCAATATCAAAATTATTATAGTTTGTGTCTATATCATCAAAGTAATTATTATCTTGATCAAAATACATTATATCTTCACCCTTTCACATAATAATTTATGAATAGATATAATACTGGTATAGACATGTAACATAAAAAATATGTCAATTATACAAAAAAAGTTGTATTAAAAATTAATAAAATGTTACAATTAAATTGGTGAATAGATATGCAATATAAAATTACAGCTTATTCAGAAGATGATACTATTGAATTAGCACAAAACATTGAATCAGAAAAATTTCCAAATATGGTAATTTGTTTAGAAGGAGATTTAGGTAGTGGTAAAACACTATTTACTAAAGCATTTGCTAAAGCAAATGGTATAGTTGATAATATTACATCTCCAACATTTACTATTATTAAAGAGTATGAAGGTGAGTTAAAATTATTCCATATGGATGTTTATAGATTAAGTGATGTTAAACAGGATATAGGAATAGAGGAATATTTTACAAAGAAGGGAGTTTGTATCATTGAATGGTCTGATTTAATAGAAGATATTTTACCAAAAAATAGACTTGATATTAAAATTAAGATTGTTGATGAAAATACAAGACAATTTATTATTACCCCTCATGGTAGTAAATATGAAGATTTATGTGAAAGAGTTTTATAACTCTTTTATTTTAATTAAAAATATTATAAAATGTATATATAATAGGAGAAGAGTATATGAAGGAATTTGAGAAAATAAATGAATATTTTAATGCAGCTAATTATTTGTCTTTAGGACAATTATATTTAAAAGATAATCCTTTACTTAAAAGACCTCTTAGTTTAAGTGATATTAAACCAAATGTAGTAGGGCACTGGGGTACTGCTCCTGGGCAGAATTTTGTTTATGTTCATTTAAATAGAATTATTAAGAAATATAATTTAAATATGATATATGTTAGTGGACCTGGTCATGGTGGACAAGCTATGGTATCTAATACATATTTAGAAGGTACTTATAGTGAAGTTTATCCAAATATTACTAAGGATGAAGAAGGTCTAAAAAAATTATTTAAACAATTTAGTTTTCCAGGAGGAATATCTTCTCATGTGGCGCCTGAAACACCAGGAAGTATAAATGAGGGTGGAGAACTTGGCTACAGCCTTGCTCATGCTTATGGAGCAGTATTAGATAATAAAGATTTGATTGCTGCTTGTGTAGTAGGGGATGGAGAGAGTGAAACTGGACCTCTTGCTGCATCATGGCATTTAAATAAGATAATAAATCCACTTACAGATGGAATAGTTTTACCAATACTTCACTTAAATGGTTATAAGATTGCAAATCCAACTATATTTGCTAGAATTCCAGAAGAAGAATTAATTAAATTCTTTGAAGGATGTGGATATCATCCATATATAGTAAGTGAATCAAATATAATGAAAATGCACGAATTAATGGCTAAGACATTAGATAAGTGTATTCTTGAAATTAAAGAGATTAAATCTAAAACTAGACTTAATAAACGAGCAGTTTTTCCAATGATTATACTTAAGACTCCTAAGGGATGGACTGGACCAAAGATAGTTGATAATAAAGAAATAGAAGGTACTTTTAGATCACATCAAGTTCCAGTACAAGTAAATGCTAATAATAAAGATAATTTAAAAATATTAGAAGCATGGCTTAAGAGTTATCATCCAGAAAAGTTATTTGATAAAAATGGTACTTTAAGAAAAGACCTTTTAGATTTAGCTCCTAAAGGTAATAAAAGAATGGGTGCAAATCCTATTACTAATGGAGGTAAATTATTAGAAGAATTAAATATACCTGATTTTAGGAAGTATGCTCTAAAGTTTAAAAAACCAGGTACTATAGAAGCTCAAGATATGATGGAATTGGGTAAATTTATAAGAGATATTATTAAGTTAAATGAAGATAAGCATAATTTTAGAATATTTGGACCTGATGAAGCATTATCAAATAGATTAAATCATGTATTTGAAGCAACTAATAGACAATTTAATGGAATAATGTATGAAAATGATGAATACTTATCTCATAGTGGTAGAGTAATAGATTCAGTATTATCAGAACATGTTGATGAAGGATTGCTTGAAGGATATTTACTTACTGGTAGACATGGAGTATTTCATAGTTATGAAGCATTTATTAGAATAGTTGATTCTATGGCTTCACAACATGCTAAGTGGTTAAAAGTAACAAAAGAACTACCTTGGAGAGCACCAATATCATCTTTAAATTACATATTATCTTCATATGTATGGCAACAAGATCATAATGGATTTACTCACCAAGATCCTGGGTTCTTAAATCACTTAGTTACTAAAAAAGCAGATATTACAAGAATATATTTACCACCTGATACTAATACATTACTATCTTGTTTTGATCACTGCATTAGAAGTAAAAACTATATAAACGTCATAGTTGCATCTAAACATCCAAGATGGCAATGGCTTACAATGGATGAAGCAGTTAAACATTGTACTAAGGGTTTAGGTATTTGGCGCTTTGCATCAAATGATGATGGAAGTGAACCAGATTTAGTAATGGCATGTGCTGGTGAAACTCCAACTATAGAAGCACTTGCTGCTACTAAGATTTTAAGAGAGAATTTTAAAGATTTAAAAATAAGATTTGTAAATGTAGTAGATTTAATGAAATTACAAAGTAAAACTGATCATCCACATGGACTAGATGACGCTGAATTTGATAGTATATTTACTAAGAAAAAACCAGTTATATTTGCATTTCATGGTTATCCTCATTTAATTCATCAATTAGCATATAAACATACTAATAAAAATATACATGTTCATGGATATAAAGAAGAGGGTACTATTACTACTACATTTGATATGAAAGTACAAAATCACCTAGATAGATTCCATTTAGTAATAGATGCACTTAAATATTTACCACAGCTTGGTGATAAAAGAAGTTCTTTAATAGAAGAGTGTAAAAATAAATTAATTGAACATAAAGAATATATTAGTGAATATGGAGAAGACCTAGAAGAAATTAAAAATTGGAGATGGTAAATAAAACACATTTTAAAATGTGTTTTATTTTATTTTAAAATATGTTATTATTATAATGGTGATAGGTATGGATAATAAAGAACAAGAGAACAAAAAAAAATCAGGAATGAATTATTTCACTGTATTAACAATAGTCGCTCTTGAATTCGTTTTTTTATCATTTTATCTTACATATGATTCAAATAAAAAAGAAAACTTATTCAATGATTATTTAGAATATATTGAAAAACCATCGTATTCAACTAATAATCAGGTAGTTCTTGAAAAATCTATATATTATATATATATGAAAAAGACAGTTAAAATAAATGTGTTAAGTGATAATAAAACACTTAGTTGGACTTCTTCTGATAAATCTACTGTATCAGTTGATAAAACTGGAAATGCAGTTGGCTTAAAAGAAGGAAGAGCAGATGTAACTGCAATGGATACTGAAGGTAATTCTGCTAAAGTTACAATAGTAGTTGTAGATCCATCAAAGACTACTATAGAGCAAGCTCAAAAAGCAGCAGCTGCTAATACATCTAGTGAGCCAGTAAAGAAAATTACTTTTAGAGAAACAGATGTAACAATTAGAACAAATACTTCTAAAAGATTATATGTTGATTTTTACCCAGCAGGTTCAAGTGGTAAAGTTACATGGACATCTAGTGATCCATCGGTTGCTACTGTTGATAATGGTAAGGTAACAGCTATATGGACGGGTAGACAAGGTGGTGCAGAAGGTGCAGTAACAATTACTGCAAAAGTAGGTAACGTTTCAAAATCAATTAATGTTAAAATAGTTAGTCAAGATAGAATACACTTTATATCTCATGGTGAAGGAAAAGCTGATAATAAAAACAGTCATACTACTGGAGATGCAATACTTCTTGAATCTAATGGAAGTTTTGCAATGATAGATCTTGGAGATGCTTCAGCTGCAGATAGAGTTGTTAACTACCTAAAAGAGAAAAATGTTAAAGTGTTAGATTTCTTAATGATAACTCATATGCATGCTGATCATACAAGTTTTTCTAGATCAAAAGAATCTCTAGTTACTTTGCAAAAAATGATTGATAATGGTGTTCTAATTAAAAATATCTGGTTAAAGGATTATTCTGAAAAAAGAGACAGTAGTTATAGTTCTAAATATAATGATATAGATTTACCAGGCTTTAATAATAGTGATCCAAAAGATCCAAAGAAGAATTATACTAATTGGACAAGTAAAGGTTATACCTATAAATTGTTTATGATGTTTATGGATATGAAAGAAAAATATAAAAATCAAATCAAAAATATTAATCTTTTAACATCAAATTTTAAAAATAAAACATTTAAAAATTTAAAATTTACTTTATCACTATATAATGTTCCTTTAAATCCAAATGCTGATTTAACTGAAAATTATAATTCAATAGTTGCTTTATATAATGTTAATGAACATAAAGTATTGTTAACTGGTGATGATCATGATACTCAAATGGCAAATGAAATAGCAGCAGATATAAAAAAGATTGGTACTTATAAAGTTCCACATCATGGATCTAGAAATTGTTCTTTGTTAGATAAATATTATATTGGTGATGAAGTTGCTACTAAGAATAAAAGTGGTGCTAAGTTAGTTAAATCAACTGCAATGAGTAAACTAAACCCTAAATATTATATAGTACCTAGTTCTAAAATTAAAATTGCAAATATTAGATGTATTTATGGTGAAAGTATGTGTGTTGAAAAATTAGATCCTAATCTTGCTACTAGTAAATATAATTCAAGTAGAGTTGTATCTATTGATGAAACAGTAGATATAATAAAGCAATTAGATAATGCTAAACTTTATGAAGAGTGGGCTAAAACTGATGCTGAAAAGGCAGAGGCTGAACAATTCAAAAAGGATATTAATAAAAGAGCAGCAAATGCTTGTTATGATGATACCTTTAGTGGAAATAAAAAATTCACAATTAACATTCCAACAGATAGTACTGTTAAGTATGTTGATGAGTGTAACAAGGCATTAATTATGGATAATACAACTTCTGCAATAAAGTTTACTTGTGAATAAGAAAACACATCAATTATTGATGTGTTTTTTTGTTTTTATAATCTTTATAACTTTTATATGAATTATATAAAAAGTATAATGGAATTGCGATATATACTACTAAGTATAAAATATATATTGGATTCTTTTTTATATATTTCATTATTGTTTCAAAACTATTAATGTGAAATAGTACAAAGCTAAACCAAATAGACATATATAAGTATAGTAAACATAGTACTAAGTCTTTATTCTTTTTAACATACTTTTTAGCTTTATCACTAAACATTAGTATTAGTATTAAAGCAACTCCGATTATTATAAATATACTATTCATTATTTAACCTCAAGTGATGTGATAACATAATCATAATCACGCATGTCTATTATCATACCACAATATGGACATTCTCCAGATTTATTAATATCAAGAGTTTTTCCACAATTAGGACATCTTCTAGCTTCTCCTAATTCTTTAGCATCTGCTTTTTTAGATAATGTAATATAGATATTTTTAATTATTCTTGTGTGTTTATCTCCACTTAGATAAAAACCATCTTCATCTATAAAATAATCAATACATCTAGATGTTAATATAACTTCTATATTAACACAATTATCTTTGTAATAAACATTTCTAATAGCGCTTGATTTAACATTCATTTCTTCAAATATACGGGTTTTCTTTTCTTCTTTGTATATTTCTATTAAGTAATTGTATCTATTATATATTTCAGGACTTAAGTAGTGTTTTATATCACTTAAGTCTTTTCTCATTATTCCATCAAGTAATCTTATAAACAAGTTATCAACTTTGCTTATAAATAATGCACTGTCAAAATTTTTATCATATTTAGTTATTTGTTCTATCATATTTATTCACTTCCTTGAGCAATTGCTTCTTTTTTAGCTAGTACATAGTTATGTGAATTATTAACTACAACACTCTTACAATAAGGACATATACTGCTTGCTACATTTTTTAGTTTAGCACCACAGTTAGGACAAGTGTTATTTTCATTAACAATTGATTTAAGATATGTTAAATTGTATGTAATAATAATTCTTTTTTTCTTTGAACCTTTTAATAAACTACCTTTTTGTGTAGCTAAGTAATCTAAAAATCTAACTCTCATTTGTAATTTGAAAGTATATTCTTTTGCTGATTTATTAAAATCTTTAATAACAACTTGATCTAAACTAAAGTTTTCCATAACATTTTTTTGTTTTTTTAGTTCTAGAGTAGTTAATTGAGTTTTATATGTATTATATAGTTCATCTGTTAATAATTCTCTTAACATTTCATAATTAAAGTCAGACCAAGCATTTTGTACTTTTACAAAATGATTATATACAAATGAATAGAACTCTTCTTTATTAAAGTCTGGTATTTCTTTCATTATATTATCAATAGCTTCTTTGTTTTCTATTAGTGATTTTGCGATATATTTACCAGGCATAAAGTAATTATACATTTCTTTTAATAGTGGAACAAAGAATAGTAGTGCAAATAAAGTAAAAAATAATGATGTAAGAAAAAGATTACTAGAACCTGGAGTATAATAATTGTAATCACTTCTATTAGAACTAGAGCTTCCCCAATCAGAGCTATCCCAGTCAGAGCTATCCCAGTCAGAACTACTCCAGTCAGAGCTACTCCAATCAGAACTACTAGAGTCATAACTAGAACTTCCACCCCAGTCAGAATCAAATCCACTATCAGCAGCTAAATTAGTTAAATTAATGTTTGCTTTATAAGAAAAGAATAGGGTAGTTACTAATAAAATAGAAACTAAAATTGTTATTAATAAATTCTTATTTTTCAATAGTATTCTCCTCTTTCTTTGATGTTATTTCTTCTTTATCTAAAATATATTTATGTGATTTAAATGATCTATTAAATATCAATTTATAAATAGATGTTGTTTTATTAGTATCAGAACCATCTATAATTGTACCTTTTTTAGTTATTAAATAATCAATATAACTTACATCTAATCTTAATTTAAATACATAGTTTTCATTTGTTACTTTAAATTCATCAAGAACTATTTTATTTAGTGTAAAATCTTTTAATATATTTTTCTTGTTTTTTGATTCCATTTTCTTTAATAGAGAATTATATCTATCATATAATTCTTCTGTTAATAATTCTTTTAATTCATCATATTTAAAGTTAGAATATGATGTTCTTATTGTTACAAAATTATTAAATATTTCTTTATAAAAATCATCTTTATTAAAATTAGGTAGTTCTTTAGAAATAATTTTAATAGCAGTTTCATTTTCAACAAATGGTTTTTCATGATTAGCTATTTCTTTTGTTTTTTTAAGTGAATATGAAACAATTATTGTAATAATAACAGCCAATAATAAAATTGGAGAAAAAATTAATAATAGTGGAGATAACAAAGCAAGCCAGTCAGAATCAAACCCACTATCTGCGGTTAAATATGTTATGTTTGAATCACCTTTTATTACAAATAACATCATTATTATAAATAGTAAACATACACTAATTATTAATAATAATTTCTTCTTTTTCATATTCTACCTCTACTATAAATAATTATAACATAAATAATTTACTTAACAAAATAAAAATATTTGTTATAATATAGGTAAATGGAGGGAAATTATGGAAAAAAAGGAAGCTTTAAAGAAAGCAAGAGAAAAATCAACTGGATTTGCTAAAGATTTTATTGATTTTATTAAAAGAGGAAATGTAGTTGATATGGCTGTTGGTGTTGTTATAGGTAGTGCTTTTGGTGCTATTGTAACATCAATTGTTAATGATATAATAATGCCTCTTGTATCACTTCTTACTGGTGGACTTGATTTTTCAAACTGGTTTTATGCTTTAGATGGTAATAAGTATGCAACTATTGAAGAAGCAACTAAAGCAGGTGCTGCTACACTTAATTATGGAAATTTAATTTCAATTGTTATTAATTTCTTAATAGTAGCATTTTGTGTATTCTTAGTAATTAAAGCTATGAGTAAGTTTAAAAAGAAAGAAGAACCAAAAGAAGAAGCACCTAAAAAATCTGATGAAGTATTACTTTTAGAAGATATTAGAGATTTATTAAAGAAAAGAAAATAGATTAGTTTGACTAATCTATTTTTTATGATAAAATAGTGTTTTAGTGGAGGAAAAAATGAGTAAAAATGTAATGGCTGTGGATTTAACTGTTAAATATAGTATTAATGATAAAAAGTTTGTTGATTCATTTTTATTAAATGATGAGGATGTTCAAGATATTATTAATTTAGTTGTAATATTAATAGATCAGTTTAATACTAAAGACATTGAGATTAATACTTCAGATGCATATTTAATAGATTCAGCTAAAGTTGCAACAAAACAAGTTGTTATGGAAAGTTTGATAACAAATATAGAAACAATTAAAGATTTGGAAAATGATTCTAATAAGGAACTATCTTTGATTAAGAAAATTGATTAACAAGAATTATTATGTTAGAATAAATTATCAATTGGAGGAGTGTATAAAATGGTAGGAGCTAAAAATATAGCAGTTAAATATGGCTATGAGGGCGATATGAAAGATAGTGAAATATTTACAGTTAAAGATGATGAATCTAATAAAACACTTGAATTAATAATTAATTTATTAGATGAATTTAGTTTTACTAGCTGTGGTGTTTCAATGGGTTCTAGTTTTATTACTGATGAGAAAAATATTGTTTCTTTTGAAGAAATAAAAGATTATTTAATTACTTCTTTTGAAGCATTAAAGGACGTAAGAAAAGGTCTAAAATTGACAAAATAAGGAAAATATGCTATAATTATTATGGTTTTAAGGGGTATTAGAACCAATATAAATACATTAAATTATCAGGTAAAAGATTATTACGAAAGTAATAATTTTTTATTGGTAAATAAAATAAAAAAACTAACTATGATACGTTAGTTTTTTTATATACAAACACTCAATTACTTATAAACAATGCATTATTTATAAATAATCTTTAACACCCGTATAAGTTTTGATCTACTTAACATTATATAGATATTTGTATGTGGATATAACCTAGATATTAAATAATTCAACCAATTTTCGATACTTATCTTAAGATTTAAAGGCCTTAACTATTTTTGAAAAAAGGTCTCTGCATGATTATTTACACTAGTGGTGCACCGAAATTTTACTAGATATAATCACCTGATAAATAATTATAATCTAATAAATAATAATTGCTTCAAGAAAGAAATATAATAGTGATCAAAATATTATAAACTTCCTATTAGCAATTTCATTATAGCATACTATTTTGCTTTTGCATAGTAGTAAATATGTAATATATTGTCGTTTTACACTTTATTTTATATAATATATGTGTATAGAGGTGTTATATGAATGAAGAATTAAAGAATAAAGTAGAGGAATTAAAGAAAAATAGTATTATTTGTTTAAGTACTTTTAATGGGCTACATTTCCCTAATTCTAGTGGAATGTTAGTTACTATTGATAAAGAATTATATTCATTTAATTATTTTCTAGATAGAACACCAACTGATTATAAAGAAGAGGCAAATTTCGTAAAATTAATTAAAAAATTAAATGATGAAGAATATGTAAAATTAACAGATTTATTAAATTCATTAACAATAGATAGAGAAATAGAAGACAGTCTTACTATGGATTTATCTGTTATATTAAATATTAATTATAATGGTAATCATATAGAAAGAAAGTTAGATCCAATAGGTGAAATAAAAACTTTAGTAGAAAAGTTTTTAAAAAATTTATAAAAGGAAGTGTATTTATGAAAGTATTAGTAACTGGTGGTACTGGTTATATTGGAAGTCATACTTGTGTAGAACTGTTAAATAGTGGACATGAAGTTATTATTGTTGACAACTTAGTTAACAGTAAAAAGGATGTTGTTAAAAGAATAGAGAAGATTACTAATAAAAAGGTAAAATTCTATGAAAAAGATTGTTGTGATAAAAAAGCATTAAGACATATATTTGAAGATAATAAACCAATTGATGCAGTTATTCACTTTGCTGGTTTAAAAGCAGTAGGAGAGTCTGTTAAAATGCCTCTTAAGTATTATGAAAATAATATTGGTAGTACATTATCACTAATAAGTGTAATGAATGAATTTAATTGCAAAAAGATAGTATTTAGTAGTAGTGCTACTGTATATGGGGATCCAGATATTTTACCAATAACTGAGGAGTGTAATGTAGGCAATACTACTAATCCATATGGAACAACTAAATTCTTTATAGAAAGAATACTTAAAGATGTAAGTTATGCAGATAAAGATTTAAGTGTAGTACTTCTTAGATATTTTAATCCAATTGGAGCACACGCTTCAGCTTTAATTGGAGAAAATCCAAATGGAATACCTAATAATTTGATGCCATATATTATTAAAGTAGCTACTCATGAGTTAGAAGTGTTAAGTGTATTTGGAGATGATTATGATACTAAAGATGGTACTGGGGTAAGAGATTATATACATGTAGTAGATCTTGCAAAGGGACACATTAAAGCACTTGAAAAATCTGGTACTGGAGTACACATATATAACCTAGGTACTGGAGAAGGATATAGTGTACTTGAGTTAATTAAAACATTTGAAAGAGTTAATAATGTTAAAGTAAACTATAAAATTACTGAAAGAAGACAAGGTGATATAGCATCTTGTTATGCAGATACTAAAAAAGCATACAAAGAACTTGGATGGAAAGCAGAAAAAGGAATAGAAGATATGTGCAGGGATGCATATAACTATGTAATTAGAAATAAATAAATAAGTTCAATATATTATACTTTTATGTTAAAATATATAAGGGTTATAATATATTGATTTTTATTTTTTTTATGTTATAATATTATGCGTTTTAAGGGAAGGCAGAAAGGTTGTTAGAAGTATGGCTAAAAAGGTTAAGAGTATTTTAAAAGAAAAACTTCCAAATATTGGTTTATTTGTAATATTAGACTTTTTTGTTTTACTCTTTGTATCAGCATTTTCTATTTGGATAAGATTTGATTTTGGAAATATACCAGAATTATACTTTGTAAATTGTTATAAATATTTAATATTAGATTTTGCAATACTATTTTTATTATTTGTATCTTATAAACTATACATATCTGTATGGAAGTATGCTTCTATTACAGAACTTATGAATATTATATATGGGTGTATTTCTTTTGAAATAGTAACATTTGCATATAAAAGTTTATTTGGTATTAAAATGCCAAGAAGTTTTTATATAATTCAAATATTCTTACTTATTTCATTTACTTGTTTTACAAGACTTGGATATAGAATATTTAGAACTATGTATATTAAGTATGAAAATCAAAAGAAAACTATTAATACAATGCTTATAGGTGCAGGGGATGCTGGACGTATGATTATTGATGAAGTATTCAATAATAGTTCAACATTTGATGCTAGAATTGCATGTGTAGTAGATGATAATAAACATAAGGTTGGTTCTTACATAAAAGGACTTAAAATAGAAGGAACTACTAGGGATATAGAAAGACTAGCAGAAAAACATAATATTAAAGATATTATTATTGCTATACCTTCTGCTCCAAAAGATAAAATTAATAGAATAGTAACTGAGTGTCATAAAACAAAATGTAATATTAAAATATTACCTTCTATTTATCTAACTATGAATGAAAAAACTACTAGTATTATGAGTAAAGTAAGACCTCTTTCTTATGAAGACTTTTTAGGAAGAGATCAAATAGTAGTCAATAATGATGAAATAAAAGATAATCTAAAAGATAAAGTAGTATTAGTAACAGGTGGAGGAGGATCTATTGGTTCAGAGTTATGTAGACAAATAGCTGCCTCTAATCCTAAAACTTTAATAATATTTGATATATATGAAAATAATGCATATGATATTCAACAAGAATTATTAAGAAATTATCAAGATTTAGACTTACATACTATTATTGGTTCAGTAAGAGACTATGATAGATTAGAACGTGTATTTAAAGATTTTAAAATAGATCAAGTTTATCATGCAGCTGCTCATAAACATGTTCCTCTAATGGAAGTATCTCCAAATGAAGCAATTAAAAATAATGCTCTTGGAACACTTAATACAGTAAAACTAGCAGATAAATATAAAGTTAAGAAATTTGTATTAATATCAACTGATAAAGCAGTTCATCCAACTAATGTAATGGGTGCATCAAAAAGAATATGTGAAATGATAGTACAAACTTATGATAAACTTTCTAAAGATACAGATTATGTAGCTGTTAGATTTGGAAATGTACTAGGTTCTAATGGTTCAGTAATACCACTTTTCTTAAAACAAATAGAAAATGGTGGACCAGTAACCGTAACACATAAAGATATAAGAAGATTCTTTATGACTATACCAGAAGCAGTAAGTCTTGTACTTCAAGCCGGATGTTATGCTAAGGGTGGAGAAATATTTGTACTTGATATGGGTAAACCAGTTAAAATATACGATCTTGCTTGTAAACTAATTAGATATAAAGGATATGAACCAAATAAAGATATTCCAATAGTAATAACAGGACTTAGACCTGGAGAAAAGCTATATGAAGAAATGTTAATGGAAGAAGAAGGACTTAAAGATACTCCAAATAAACTAATTCATATAGGAAAACCTATTAGAATATCAAGTACATTCTTAGATGATTTAGATAAATTAATTAAATCTGCACAAGAAAACAAAGATGATATAAAAGATAAAGTTGCTAAAATTGTTACAACATATAAAGTAGATAAAGAAAGGGTAGGAAAATAATATGGAAAAGATAAAACCATTAGAAAAGAAAGTATGGCTTTCTTCTCCAACTATGCATGGAGAAGAAATAGAATATGTAAAAGAAGCATATGAAACTAACTGGATGAGTACAGTAGGAGCTAATATTAATGAAGTAGAAAGATTAGCATGTGAAAAGACTGGAAGTAAATATGCAGTTGCACTTGCTAGTGGAACTTCAGCATTACACTTAGCAATTAAACTTGCTGGAGTAAAAAGAGGAGACAAAGTTTTTTGTTCAGATATGACATTTGCAGCTACAGTAAACCCAGTAGTTTATGAAGGTGCAACACCAATATTTATTGATACAGAATATGATACATGGAATATGGATCCGGTTGCTCTTAATAAAGCATTTGAAATGTATCCAGAAGTAAAAGTAGTAGTACTTGTTCATTTATATGGAACTCCTTGTAAATTAGATGAGATAAAAGAAGTATGTAAAAAACATAATGCAATAATAGTAGAAGATGCAGCTGAAAGTTTAGGTGCAACTTATAAAGGACAACAAACAGGTACATTTGGAAGCTTCAATTGTATTTCATTTAATGGAAATAAAATAATAACAGGATCATCTGGTGGTATGTTATTAACAGACTCACAAGAAGCAGCTAATAAAGCTAGAAAATGGTCAACTCAATCAAGAGAAGCAGCTCCTTGGTATCAACATGAAGAAATTGGTTATAATTATAGAATGAGTAATGTTATAGCAGGAGTAGTAAGAGGACAATTTCCATATTTAGAAGAACATATAGCACAAAAGAAAGCTATATATGAAAGATATAAAGAAGGATTTAAAGATCTTCCAGTTCAAATGAATCCATATGATAAAAAGAATAGTGAACCAAATTTCTGGCTTTCTTGTATGATTATTAATCCTGATGCAATGGCTAAACAAGTAAGAGGAGAACAAGATTACTTATATCAAAGTGAAGAAGGAAAAACTTCTCCACAAGAAATACTAGATGCAATTGCAAGTATTAATGCAGAAGGAAGACCAATTTGGAAACCAATGCATATGCAACCAATATTTAGAATGAATCCATTTGTTACTAAAAATGGTGATGGAAGAGCACAAACTAACGCATACATTGCAGGGTATGCAAATGATGTTGGAGCAGACATCTTTAATAGAGGACTATGTCTTCCAAGTGATAATAAGATGACTGAAGAAGAACAAGATAGAATCATTAAAGTAATTAGAAGATGTTTAAATAAATAATAATTTATTGGGGGTTAAATTTAATGAGCAAGATTTCAAGAAAAGAAGCATTATATAATGCTAGAAATTATGGAGAAATAGCACCAGAGTATAATAATGATGAGGAAGTAGTTTTTGAAGCAGCAAGAGATCGTAGTTATGCTTTTAAATATGCAAGTGAAGAATTAAAAAATGATAGAAAGTTTATAGCATCTCTACTAAATTATAATATAGATTTAAACTACGATATAATAAAATATGTAAATGATGATATAAAGAAAGATAAAAAGTTTTTAATGCCTTTTATAAAGGAGAATGGATTTATATTAGGTTATGTTGATGAAAGCTTAAGAAATGATAAAAAAGTGGTTTTAGCAGCTGTTACAAGTCATGGTGGTGCATTGGAATATGCAAGTGAAAAACTAAAAGATGATAGAAAAGTAGTATTAACAGCAATGAAATCATATGGTGCTTATTCAACTTTTGAGATTGCTAGTCCACGTTTACAAAAAAATAAAGATGTTGCTTTATTATTAGTACAATATAATGGATTAAATATAGAATACTTAGATAAAAAATTAAAAGACAATGAACAAATAGTATTAGCAGCAGTTTTAGAAGATGAAAGAGCTATTATATATGCAAGCAAAAGACTAAAAAATGATAGAAACTTTATGAAAGAAATAGCTTCTCATAAAAAAGATTTTGTAAGATTTGCAAGACAAACATTAATAAGAGATTATTCAAATGATAAAGAGATAATGCTTTCTGCTGTAGCTTATGATAGTTTTGGAGTAGATTATTTATCTTCAAATTTAAGAGATGATGAAGACATTATACTTACTGCAGTTAAGAAAAATACAAGTAGTTTTAAATATGCAAGTAATAGACTAAAAAAAGATAGAGAATTCATTAAAACTTTAGTTTCTCAAAAGGGAGCAGTATTAAAGTACGTAGATGAAGATTTCAAAAAAGATAAAGAGATAGTATTACTTGCAGTAAAAAATCATGGTGATGCATTAGAATTTGCAAGTAGAGAGTTAAAAAATGATGAAAATGTAGTTTTAGAAGCAATAAAAAACAATGCAAGAAGTTTAACAGTTGCTGGGGAAAAAGCAAAAAATAACAAAAAAGTAGTTTTAGAAGCATTAAAAAATGATGGATGGTTACTTTTCTGTGTAAGCAATGATTTAAAAAATGATAAAGAAGTAGTATTAACAGCATTAAAAAATGCAGAAAAACGTTCGTTTATTATTCACCCAGTAGAAGAGGCAAGTAAAGAACTAAAAGGTGATAAAGATGTTCTAAAGGCGGCTATAGATTATCACTCTTCAGCTTTAAGATATGCAAGTGAAGACTTAAAAGATGATATAGAAATAGTATTAAAAGCTGCTAAAATTAATGTTGATACACTAAAATATGCAAGTGAACGTTTAAATAAAATGTTTAATATTTATTTATTAAATCATGATAATAAACTTGATGATATAAATTTAGATACCTATATAAATAATGGTATTCCCCTTGATAAAATTGACATTAATAGAAAAGAAATATTTATAAACAAACTTGAATTATTAAAAATGATTAAAGATAGTTTAGATTCAGTATCATTCGCAATTGAAGATAATCAATTATATATAAATGGTATAGAATATAATAATGAAGATAGTGGTTTAACTTTAAAAAGAAAAAAGAATTAGAATAAATAATAAATAAACACATATAATAATTTAAGAGGTGATAAATATCTCACAACTCTTAATATTCTTATCTGGTTTATTTATAGGAGGACTATTTGGAGTAGTAGTAATGTGTACTCTTCAAATAGACAAAGAACATAAAAGAAATGATATCTACTAAGATATCATTTTTTCTTTAACAAGCCCAAAAGTTGATTTTTATGGCATTTTGTGGTATAATATCAAGCTATTGAAGGGGTGTTTAGTGTGAATGATACAATATTTACAGATTATGGAACTGTAAAGTTTCCTGATTTTTATAGGGTTTTTCTTGAAGAAGAAACTTTAGAAAAATATTTAAAGAGTTTAAGTAATATAGTAGATAGTAATTATAAATATTATTTAGAATATGATAAAGAGGATAATAAACTATATGTTAATTATCATGGAGAAAGAAGTGAATTAGTATTAAATAATGATCTTAAGAAAGAATTTGATAATAATTCAGATACTGTTTTTAATAATAAAATTCGTGAATTATTAAAACGTAGTGAACTAAAAGAAAAATACTATTCTATTGATGATAAAGGTACTTTTAATAGTATAGAAGAAGCTGATGATTATATAAAATATCTAGAACGATTAGAAGATAAAAAAGATATACTTCCTACTCAAGAAGTGAGATTATCAGGAGCAAGAGAATATATTAAAAAGAAAGCTGATAAAAATAGTGATATTTATAAATATCATGTTAATAAAGAAAGAGAAATAACTAGAAAAATAAATGAACAACAAGCAAGAGAACTTAATAGTAAAAAACGATATCATGAAAATGAAATAAAAAGCTATACAATATTTAATATTATATGCAAAGTGTTGTTTGCTATTACTATTATTGTTCCAATATCTGTCGTTCTAGCAGTAGCTATATATACTACAGCCTCACTAATCAATATTGTTTTTCTTTTTGGAGCTCTTACTTTTATTCAGTATCTTATAGATAAATTTCTTATTGTAGAATTAATAAAAGATAGCAATATTACTATTAGTGATAATAAAGATGATTTAGAAGAAATCAACTCTAAACTTAATAAACTTAATAATGAACTAGTTAAAACAAAAGAAGAAATAAAAACTAATTCAATAGTTGAAGAGAAAAAACATGAAGAAACAAATACAATTGTTGAAGAGAAAAAACAAGAAACTGTTATTGATAATAAAGGTAATCTTAATAAAGGAATTTTACAAGTAAGTGATGAAATAAGTAAAACTCTTGAACAAAATCAATTATTAAATAATGAAGAAATAGCTTTTTATGCAAAAAAAGCTATAGCTATAATGAAAGATTATAGAGAAAAATTAGAAGCTGGAAAAGATAATAAAGAAAACATTGAATTAACTACTGATGATGAATACTCATTAAAAATAAAAACTTATCTTAAAATGCAAAAACTAAAACAAGAAATTGATGCTAAAATTAAAATGAAAGAAGAGTTAAATGTATTTGATCAAGAAATAGATAATTTTAATATTTTTGTGGATCAATCTACAAATAATAATCAAACATTAACAAGAAAAATATAAAAACACTTTAAAAAAGTGTTTTTTATTTGATTTTTATAAGCTTTATGGTATAATAACAAGCGCTCAAGAGGTTTACACATAAATAACCTTTTAAAGCTAGAAATAAACACTAAAAAATAGTATAATCTATAATGGAGAAAAGTATGCATATAGATTATATATGTAGTATAGGAGTTGTAGTGTGAATGTATAATAAGTATATTAAACGTTTTTTAGATATAGTTTTATCATTAATAGCAATTATTATATTATCTCCAGTATATATTATAGTATCAATACTAGTTTTAATATTTATGGGATGGCCAATACTTTTCAAGCAACCAAGACCAGGTAAAAATGAAAAGATTTTTAACATGTATAAATTTAGAACAATGACTAATAAAAAAGATAAGAAAGGTAACTTATTACCAGATGAAAAAAGATTAAATAAATTTGGTAAATTCTTAAGATCAACTTCATTAGATGAATTACCAGAATTATTTTGTATTTTAAATGGTTCAATGAGTATCATTGGACCACGTCCATTACTAGTACAATATTTACCATATTATACAAAAGAAGAACATCATAGACATGATGTTAGACCAGGTTTAACTGGATGGGCACAAGCTAATGGTAGAAATAGTTTAACATGGGAAGATAAATTTAAATATGACTTAGAATATGTAAATAATTTATCATTTAAAATGGACTTAAAAACACTATTTCTAACAGTAAAAACAGTATTAAAAAGAGATGGTATAAATCAAGAAGGGCAAGCTACTATGACATTCTTAGATGAGGAGAGAAGTAAATGCAAAAAAAAGTAATAATATTAGGTGCTAGTGGCCACGCTAGAGTAATAGCAGATATTATCAAATCATCTAATGATGAATTAGTAGGTTTTTTAGATGATAATATGGATATTCAAGGAAATGTAATATTTGATGATAAAAAAGTACTTGGAACCACTAAAGAAGAAGATATAGAAAAATATAAAGATAATTATTTTATTATTGGAATAGGAAGTAATAGAGTAAGAAAACTTATTTCACAAAAGTATCCAAATCTAAAATGGTATACAGCTATTCATCCAAATGCAGTTATTGGAAGCAATGTAACAATAGATGAAGGATCAGTAGTAATGGCAGGAGTAGTAATAAATACAGGAACAAAAGTAGGTAAACATTGTATAGTAAATACATGTTCATCACTAGATCATGATAATACATTAGAAGATTATGTACATATTTCACCAGGTTCTCACTTAGCAGGAACAGTAACAATAAAAGAAAGTACTTGGATATGCGCAGGAGTAACAGTAATAAATAATATTGAAATAGAAAAAAACAATATAATTGGAGCAGGTGCAACAGTTATAAGAGATATAGAAGAAGAAAACAATACTTATGTGGGAGTACCAGTAAGAAAACTAATAAAATAAAGGAGGAAGGCAAATGAAAAAAGCATTATATGTAGCAACTGTTGATGTTCATATTAGAACATTTCATTTGCCATACTTAAAATTACTTCATGATAATGGATATGAAGTTCATGTTGCAACTAATGGGGATGAAGAATTTCCAAATTGTGATAAAAAACATACTATATGTATAGAAAGAAGTCCATTTAAACTAAGTAATCTAAAAGCTATAAAACAATTAAGAAAAATAATAGATGAAGAAAAATTTGACTTAATTCATTGTCATACACCAATGGGTGCAGTAGTTGCAAGATTAGCAGCTAAAAAAGCAAGACGTAAATATGGAACAAGAGTTATATATACAGCTCATGGATTTCATTTTTATAAAGGGGCACCGATACTTAATTGGTTGATATTCTATCCAGTAGAAAAATACTTAGCTAAATATACTGATACTTTAATAACAATAAATAAAGAAGATTATGAACTAGCTAAAAATAAATTTAATAAAAGATGTAAAGATATACAATATGTTCCAGGTGTTGGAATTGATGAAAACAAATTTAATTTTGAAATGACAGAAAAAGAAAAAAATGATTTAAGAAAGTCATTAGGATTAAATAAAGATGACTTTGTTATTATTTATCCTGCAGAAATATCAAATAGAAAAAGACAGGAATGGTTAATAAACTCAATAAGTAATTTATTAATTGAAAATTCAAATATTCATTTATTATTACCTGGAAGAGATTCATTAAATGGAAGATGTCAGGCATTAACAAAAGAATTAGGTTTAGAAAACCAAATCCATTTTTTAGGATTTAGAAATGATATACCTAAATTATTAAAAATTTCAAATTTATCTGTATCTTCTTCTTTACAGGAAGGCTTACCAGTAAATATAATGGAAGCAATGTATGTAGGATTACCTATAGTAGCTACAAAATGTAGGGGTAATAGTGATTTAATTGAAGATGGTAAAAATGGATATTTAGTAGAATTAAATGATTCGGATGCATTTAGTAAATCTATAGAAAAGATATATTTGAATGAAAATAAAAATAAGTTTGGTAAAGAAAGTCAAGAGATTATTAAAGATTATTTGTTAGATAGATTATTGAATAATTTTATAGATATTTATTTTATATAATCAATTGTAATGTAGAAAGGAATATTAAGATGAGGAAACCTTTGGTATCAATTATTATGGGTATTTATAATTGTGGGGAATATTTGAGTGAATCATTAAATTCGATTATTTCTCAAACATATGATAATTGGGAATTAATTATGTGTGATGATGGTTCAACAGATAATACATTTGAAATAGCTTTGAAATATAAAAAAAGATTAGGCAATAAAATAGTATTGCTAAAAAATGATAAAAATATGGGTTTAAATTATACATTAAATAAATGCTTATCAAATGCAAAAGGAGAATATATTGCTAGACAAGATGGTGATGATATTTCAGTAGCTGATAGATTAAAAAGTGAAGTGGAATTTCTTAATAGCCATGCAGAATATGCTATGGTTAGTTCAGATATGATTTTCTTTGATTCAAATGGTGAGTGGGGTATGAGTAATCAAAAAGAAATACCAGAAAATATTGATTTTATGAATGGTACACCTTTTTGTCATGCACCATGTATGATTAGAAAGAGTGTTTTTGATAGTTTAGGGGGATATAGTGTAGACAAAAAACTTTTAAGAGTAGAGGATTATCATTTATGGATGAAATTATATTCAAAAGGATATAAGGGTTATAATATAAAAAAACCATTATATAAAATGAGAAATGATGAAAATGCAGTAAAGAGAAGAAATTGGAATAATAGAATTAATGAATTTTATGTTAGAAAATTGATTTTTTATAATCTGAATATACCTTTGAAATATAAATATAAAATTTATATTCCATTAATTAAAGGTTTAATTCCAAATAATTTATACAAATATTTATATAAAAAAAAGTATAGACAATAAAAAGGGAGATGGATTTAGTGAATTATAAAAACAATAATATTATACTTATTGTAATTATGACTTTTAGTGTGTTAGTAATGATGTTAATGGGATCTAACCCTTCAATTAAATATTTAATAATAATTTTGGACTTATTAATTATAATGTTTATGCCTATCAATTATGCTATTCCAAACTGCTTTTTTATGATGAGTTTTCAAGCTGTCTATGATGTTTATGGGTTTAAATACTTGTTTAATCTTACAATGTTGATAACTTTTTTTAAGTTATTATTGCTTATAAAAAAATTAGATAAAAACTATATGTTTTTTTTGCTATTAATTGTTTTCATTGAATTGTTTGATGCTATTATTTTTAAAAAAATAGATATTGAGATTATATCTTTCTTTAGTTTGGTTGTTTCATTTATCACTTTGTCTTTAAGTATAGTGAATTCTAAAAAAATAGACATTTTTGAGATATATCATTCTTTGTTTTTGGGCCTTTTAATTTCAAGTTTATTGGCTATAACTAAACTTATTTATTTGCAAGGTAACTTTAATGTTACAATATATTCTAGATTCCTTGGGTTTTTTAGAGATCCAAATTATTATAGCTTTTTTATCTTATTAACTGCTTTTTCTTCCTTTAAAATAGCAAAAAAATATAATATAGGATTCAATTATTATTTAATTATTCTTGTATTTGGTTTTTTGTCGTTATCTAAAATGTTTTTGTTGTGTTTCGTTTTATGCTTTTTCGTAAGGTTTATTCAAAAATTAAATATTAACATAAATTATAAAATGAGAAAGGATAAATTCTTATATTCTTTTTTATCAGTTATTATAATAGGTATTGGATTAGTATTTTTGGCAAGAAATAATTATATTAGTAATATATATGATTTATATTATTCTAGATTTAAGTATCAAGATTTAACTACCGGTAGATTTGACATTATGCTTAAATATTTTGATGTTTTCAAACATAATCCATTATTATTATTTCTTGGTTCATCTAATACATATTATTATCATGTTATAAGTGATAACATGAGAAACATTGGATATTTTGTATATAAAGATTCAACTTCTCATAATTTTTTTGTTGAATTATTATCATCATGGGGTATAGTAGGCACATTTATATTTTCTTTATTAATAAAGAGATTATTAAACATTTTATTAAAAATGAATAGTAAGAAAAGTGTATTTTCAAAGAATTTAACAATATTTTTGTTAATGATTATAACGAGTTTTTCATTATGCTTTCTTAGTGCTGATTGTTTTCCTATGATTGTTTTATTTTTGCTACTTTATTTATATGATGATAGACTTAATAAAAAAGAGGAAGTTTCTTAATTATAATAAATCTATTTTATTATAATATTTATTTTACTTTATAGGAGGTTTTTATGAGAAAAATTGAATTGACTTTTGGAATTCCAATGTTTAATTGTGAAAAATATATTATTGAGTTAATTAATTGCTTTGACTTTAATAATAATTTTGATTTTGAGGTGCTGATAGTTGATGATGGGTCAACTGATTCAAGTTTTAATTTGTTAAAAAAATGTAAAAATACAAAACTAAGAATAATAAGAAAAGAAAACGGTGGGGTATCATCTGCTAGAAATAAAATTATCACAGAAGCAAGAGGTGAGTGGCTTACGTTTATTGATGCTGATGACATTATTGATTTTAAAAAATATATATATTATTTTAATAAAATAAAAAATAATTCTGAATATGCAGTTTGTATTAATAATAATAAAGATTATGTATATTTAACTAATCATTATAATAAAGCTAAATCTTATATGATAGAAAATGGAATAATAAACTCTCCATGTATGAAGTTTTATAGAACTAAAATACTGAGAAATAATAAAGTTTATTTTGATGAAAATATTTCCATTGGAGAAGACGCTTTATTTAACATTAACTATTGCTATTATATATCTAATATTATGTTTTTTAATGATGTTATATATGATTATAGAAGAATAAATAATAATTCATTGACATTAAAGTATCGTGAAAAAAAATTAGAAGAACTTATATATGTGAATGATAAATCAAAATTGTATTGTAAAAATAATGAAGAGAAAAAAGCTTTAGCCTATGTTAAATTGGGAAATTGTAGAGGTTGCCTAATGGATGTATACAGGTTTTCAGATGTATATGATACATATGTTAAAAAATTAAAGTATTTAAAAAAGTTAAAAAAAGCTTCAAAGTTAGATTATTATATATTAAACAAGTGGAATTTTACTTTGGAGTATTGGCTTTGGATATTATTACCAAATATTATATTATTATTAATTGGAAAAATAAAATTTTTTATTGAAACAAAAATCAAAAAAAATAATTATTATCTAGCGAACAAAAAAATTAAAATTGGTTTATTAACTTTGTGTGGTAATACTAATTTTGGAAATAAATTACAAAATTATGCATTAGTTTATTATTTAAAAAAACACTTTTTTGACTGTGAAACAATTTGGATAGTTAATCCATTCAAAGATAATAATATCAAGCAATTTTTGAGATTCATTAAAAGAATATTTAGCGAGAAAATCTTTTGTGATTCTAGAAAAAAACTATTTGTAAAGTTTAATCGTTTTTTAAATATAAAAAGAGTATTGATTTTCGATGAAGACATTAAAAAAATTGAGAAATATTATGATTTCTTTTTAGTCGGTTCTGATCAGGTATGGAATTATAATTACTTTAACAATTCTTTATTATACTTATTAAGTGATTCTCCTAGAGAAAAAAATATTTCTATCAGTGCTAGTTTTGGTATTGATAGTATTCCAGATAATCACAAAGAAATGTTTGTGAATGGACTTAATAATTTTAACTATATATCTGTGAGAGAGGATAAGGGTAAAGAAATAATTAAAACTTTAACTGGAAGAGAAGAAGTAGATATTTTAATAGATCCTACTATGCTTTTATCGTATGACGAATGGGATATTATTTCAAGTAGGCCTAAACAACTAGATAACAAAAAAGAAAAAAAATATATTTTAAACTATTTTTTAGGGGAATTGTCCATATCTAGAAGAATGGAAATTGAAAGGATTGCGAGAGAAAATAATTGTTATATTATAAATTTACTAGACAAAGAAGATCCGTTTTATAATTGCGGGCCTAAAGAGTTTTTGTATCTTGAAAAAAATGCTTTTTTGATTTGTACAGATTCATTTCATTCTTGTGTTTTTGCTATATTATATAATAAGCCATTTATTATTTTTGATAGAGAGCAAAAGGGCATAGAAAATATGAATAGTAGAGTAGATACTTTAATTAAGAAGTTTAAATTAAAAAATAGAAGGTATAATGGTAAAATTACAAGAGAAAACCTTGAACATGACTATTCTGAAGCTTATAAAGTATTAGAAATTGAAAGAGAAAAAAGTAAAAGATTTTTGGAAAAAGCATTAGATATTAATAATAAAAATGGAGATTAAAAATGGAAGAAAGTAAGCAAAGAAGATTGGGAGCAGCATTATCTTATGTATCAATTGTTGTTAACACTTTGATACAGCTTTTGTATACTCCATTATTAATTAGAAAGCTTGGTCAATCTGAGTTTGGGTTATATTCCTTAGTTGCTTCAATTATTGGATATTTAACTATAATGGATTTGGGTTTTGGAAATGCTATAGTAGTTTACACTTCTAAATATAGAGCATTAGGAAAAATTGAAGAAGAGAAAAAGCTTCATGGAATGTTTAATCTTGTGTTTAAAGTATTAGGAGTTGTAGTTGGATTGTTTGGAATTATTTTATATTTTAATGTTAATAACATTTTTGGTAAAAGCATGACTGATATAGAAATACAGAAAATGAAAGTAATGATGTTAATATTATCATTTAATCTTTTTTTGACTTTTTACTTTGCTATTTATAATTCTATAATTAGTGCTTATGAAAAATTTACTTTTCAAAAAATAATAACAATCATTCAATCATTATTAAAGCCATTATTAATGTTACCTCTATTATTATTGGGCTATAAATCTATTTCATTATGTATTATTATTACAATTGCAAATATATTTACTTTATTATCTAATTATTTATATTGTAAAAAGAAGATTGGAATAAATATTAAATTTCTAGGATTTGATAAAAAGTTATTTAAAGTAATACTTGGATATTCAATTTGGATATTTCTAGGGATTATTGTTGATAAGATTAATTGGTCTGTAGATAATTTTGTTTTAGGAGCAGTTTCTGGTACCATTGCGGTTTCTGTTTATTCACTTGCTTCAACATTAAATCAATTGTTTATAAATTTATCAACAGCTATAAGTAGTGTTCTTCTTCCGAAAGTATCTAAATTAGTTGCTAAAAAGGTAAGCGATGAAGAAATAACAAATGAGTTTATTAAGGTAGGTAGAATACAATATTTAGTAGTATTTTTAATGTGTAGTGGATTAGTTTTAGTTGGTAAAGATTTTTTTAATGTTTGGGCTGGTAAAGGATATGAAGATGCTTATTATATTGCTCTATTATTAATAATTCCAGTTTGTATTCCATTAATTCAAAATTTAGGAGTAAGTATTATGCAAGCAAAAAACATGCATAGATTTAGAAGTGTTTTACTAGCTGGAATTTCTATTGCTAATATTGTAGTTACTATTCCATTAGCTAAATTATATGGTGGAATTGGTGCAGCTATTGGTACGGGAACTTCTTTACTAATTGGTAATGGATTAATAATTAACGTTTACTATTATAAAAAAGTTGGTATTGACGTACTAAGATTTTGGAAAGAGATAATTAAGATGACAGTACCAAATATTATACCTATTATATTAATTTTATTATTTATGCATTTTACAGATATTAGTGGTATATTAAATATAATTATATATGGTGGAGTATATTCATTAATGTATTTTGTTGTATCATATCATTTAACAATGAATGATTACGAAAAAAGTATAATAAATAAAGTATTATATAAAATTCATTTGAAGAAGGCGTAATTATGGAACAAGTATTGGAAAAAAATAAATGTTGTGGATGTAGTGCATGTAAAAGTATATGTCCTAGAAGTGCTATTAGTATGGTTGAAGGATATGATGGTTTTTTATATCCTGAAATTGATCAATCTAAATGTATAGATTGTGGTTTATGTAAGAAAACATGTCCAGTTATTAATAAAAGTAGTAATAAATCTATTAATGAATGTTATGTAGGTTTTGCTAAAGATGAAGATATTAGATTAAAGTCTTCTTCTGGGGGAATATTTACTTTAGCAGCTAATTATGTTTTAGATAATAATGGTATTGTTATTGGAGCTGCTTTTGATAAAAATAACAAGCTTAATCATATTGCTATTACTAATAAAAAAGGTTTAGAGAAATTAAGAGGTTCTAAATATTTACAGAGTAATTTGAATGAGATATTTAGTTTTGTAAAAGATAATCTTAAAAATAATAAGATATTATTTGTTGGAACTCCATGTCAAGTTGCCGGTTTAAGATCATATATTAAAAATGATTATAATAATTTGGTATGTGTTGATGTAATTTGCCATGGTACGCCATCTCCTAAATTATTTGATAAGTATGTCAAAGAATTAGAAGAAAAAAATGGAAAATTAGTTAATTATAACTTTAGGGATAATTCTAGTGGATGGGATACTTATTCTAATTCTATGAATTTTATAGATAAAAAAATAATTGAAAGAAATAATGATAATAAATATATGAAATTATTTTTATCAAATATTGCTTTAAGAAGTTCTTGTTATAATTGTAAATTTAAATTAGGTAATAAATACTCTGATATAACATTAGGTGATTTTTGGGGAGTTAAGAATTATTATCCTGAGATGTATAATAAGAGTGGTGTTTCTTGTATTATTGTTAATACTAAATTAGGACAAGATATTTTTAATAGTATTAATAATAAAATTGAGTATAAAGAATGTAAACTAGAAGAAATAGTTAATGGCAATCCTTCAATAAAAGAATCTTGTGTTATTCCTAAAAAGAGGGAAGAGTTCTTTAATGAAATTGATAATAAAACTATTGATGAATTAGTTAAAGATTATGTTCCTAAGATAGGCTTTTTTAAAAAAGTAATTAATAAGTGTAAAAATATTGTTAAGAAGTTATTGAATTAGTAAGTATGCTTACTAATTTTTTTAATTTTTAATTTTTAATTTTTATGGTAAAATAATAATGATGTGAAATGAATAAAGAAAGAAAATTAAAAGCTATTAAGAATAGAATTGATTATTGTGAGAAGAGAAATAAACATAAGAAGATTGTTAGAATATTGAAGACTAGGTATGATAAGTTAAAGGAGAATAAAAATGAGTAGTTTTAAAGATGAAGTTAGAAGTAAGATTAAAAAGTATTCTAATAAAGAGTATTTAGATGGTTATATTAAGAATGAGTTTTTAACTAGTGATGGGAATGCTGATATATTATTAAGGTTAAAAGATAAGTATGAATTATTAGATTATAGAACTATTGATAATCAATTAGATTTATGTGATGAAGTATATGATTATATTGAAGATAAGTCTTCGATGTTAGAAAATGATATTAAGCTTAAATTAAATATTATTGGTCTTAATTTAGATGAAAAAGATAAGGGTAAAGTTAAACATATTATTAAAGAGCATTATGCTATTGAGTTATATAAAACACAAAAAGAGTATAGAAGAATAATGGGAATTATTATATCTTTATTGTTATTTGGTTTTGCCTCTTTGTTTATATATTCTTATATGTTTTTAGTGCATGGTTCTAAGTTTTTAATTGAGGTTTTTGGTTTTATGTTTTCATTGACTTTATGGAAAGCAGCAGAGAGTTATATTTATGATATTAGTAAATTAAAATATAAAAGAGAGTCTATTGCTCAAAGGTTATTAATGGATATTAGTTTTGAGGAGTAGCTATGATTTACATTACTGGGGATACACATGGTCAGTTTGATAGATTAAATAGACTTGATTATGAATATGGTGATATGCTAATAATACTTGGGGATGCTGGTATTAATTTTACTCTTAGTAATAGGGATTATTTGTTAAAAGAGTATTTGAGTAGTTTTGGAATTAGATTTTTTTGTGTTCGTGGTAATCATGAAGAAAGACCTGAGAATATTAGTAGTTATAAAGAAGTTAGTATGTTTGGTGGGAAGGTTTATATTGAGCCTGAGTTTCCTAACTTAATATTTGCTAAAGATGGAGAAGAGTATAATATTGGTGGAAAGAGTGTACTTGTTATGGGTGGAGCTTATAGTGTTGATAAAGATTTTAGGATTAAATATGATTATCCTTGGTTTAAGGATGAACAGTTAAGTCATGAAGAGATGGAAAGTATTTATAATAAAGTATGTGGTAAACATTATGATGTTATTTTAACTCATACTTGTCCATATAAATATGAACCAAGTGAGGTATTTAGAAAAGAAGTTGATCAATATAAGGTTGATAGGAGTATGGAATATTTTTTTGATTTAATTGAATCTTGTGTTTCATATGATAAATGGTATTGTGGTCATTTTCATACAGAAAAAGAGGTTGATAAGATAGAGTTTATGTTTAAGAATATAAAAGAGTTTAAAAATGAGAAAAAATTAGTTAAAAAATAATAATATTATATATTATTTTTTTTATGTTTTAGTTGAAATTATAATATTTTTATGGTATATTAATGTGGCTTTTTTAGGGGGTATTTTGAGTGAATAATACTATATTTACCGATTATGGAATTGTAAGATATAAATCTTTTTTTGATGATGTAAATCATGAGAGTAACATAGATGATTATTTGAATGATTTAACTACAGCTATAAAAGATAAATCAAATAATTATTTAGTATATGAAAGTAAAGAAGATAAACTATATACTATTTGTGGTAATAAGAAAAGAGAATTAGTACTAACAAATAGTCTTAAAAATGAGCTTAATAATAATGAGGATACTAATTTTAATAGAACAATACGTGAATTATTAGAATTTAGTGAAATTAAAAGAAAGTATTATATTCTTGATAAGATTGGTTCTTTTGATAGTGTTGAGGAAGCTGATTGTTATGCAAGATTTTTAGAAGAATATGAAAGTATTGATGATTTAGATGAAATTGAAAAGATAAAATTATCAGGAGCAAGGGAATATATTAAAAATAAAGCTGGTATTAATAGTGATGTTTATAAGTATCATGCTAGTAAAGAAAATGAAACTTTAAAAAAAAGAATTAAAAATGAAATAACAAAGCTTTCTGATGATAAAGTATTATCAGAAAATGTTTTAGATGCTTTTGTTTCTATTAATAAATCTTTGAAAATAGGTAGTTTTATTATTGTTGCTTTTGGAATTCTATTGTTTTTTGTAATGAGTGCTCTTAATGTATCTATAGCTATCAAGTCAATTTTAACTGTAGTATATTTTGTTCTTGGTGGAATTTTAGAAGTTAATAATATAGATGACATAAAAGATAATAATATTATTATTAAATCATATAATGAGAAAATAGATTCTTCTATAGAAGAGCTTAATGAACTTAATAAGAAAGAAGAGTTAATTAAAAGTAAAGAAGAAAAGAAAGAAAAAAAAGAGAATAGTTTTTATTCTGAATTAGAAATAATTATATCAAATCTAAATGATAGAGCAGATTTATTAGATAATGAGGATAGAATAGAAGCAAAGGGTGAAATTATTAATATATTGAGTAACTATAAAGAAGATTATAAAAAAATAGTTGGTAATAGTAATAATGAAAATAGTTTTGTTGCATATTAATGTTTAGTATTGAATACAGATCTATTAAAGTCATTAAAAAAGTTAATTGAAATAATTTAATATAAAATATAAGTTAAAAATAATATTGATGAATTAGATGTTAATATTACTAGAACAAATAGTTCATTAAATAGTCAAGAAAAAAAGTTGTTAAAAAGATAAAAGTGAACATTTTCATACTGAAAAAGATG
>JAEEGL011896657.1_pt1 | contig 50194 bp, 37 predicted proteins | sample 9134231 | NCBI WGS metagenome assembly JAEEGL01 (sample SAMN16246548, study PRJNA631951) | gut metagenome | biome: gut microbiome; feature: rumen; material: fiber-attached | host: Bos | place: Iran: Karaj | collected 2018-10 | reverse complement strand
AGAAAAAACGGGTTATCCGGAAGATATGCTGGAACTCGATTTGGATATGGAAGCCGATTTGGGTATCGATACGGTCAAGCAGGCGGAATTGTTCGCCGCCATGCGTGAACATTACGGTATTGCCCAACAAGAAGGTATCCAACTTAAAGATTATCCCACGATTCGCCATTGCATTAAATTTGTATTAGCCAATGCCGGACAACCCGCAGCTACATCGGCTCCTGTGGTGCAACCTATATTAACGGCGCAACCTGCACCGGCACCACAATCCGCACCCGTTGTGCAACCGGCTGTGGTAAAATCAACTAAAGCGTTGGATGAAGCTACCGTTACCAAAGAAATAGTGAACATGGTGGCAGAAAAAACGGGTTATCCGGAAGATATGCTGGAACTCGATTTGGATATGGAAGCCGATTTGGGTATCGATACGGTCAAGCAAGCGGAATTGTTCGCCGCCATGCGTGAACATTATGGTATTGCCCAACAAGAAGGTATCCAACTCAAAGATTATCCGACGATTCGCCATTGTATTAACTTTGCTTTAGCGAATGTGGGTCAATCTTCCGCTATGGCAGCTCCTACGGTTCAACCTGTGGTTACGTCTCCGGTAACGCCGGCTCCGGTGGTACAACCGGCCCCCGTTACGGTAGAAAAATCGACGCCGACCGTACAATCGGCTCAAGCTACGGTAGCGGAAAAAGTAACAGGTCCGCAAGCCGATGCATTGGTAACCAATCCTACCGCCCCGATTGAAAAAAGAGAATCACTTGCGGAGCGTCCGGAACGGGAAGGATATCAAGGTGAACATTGCCACGAGAAGAAATTGCGCTTTGTAACCACGGTTGTCGATGCTCCGTTGTCAGAGCGGGAAAATAGACGCTTATCAAAAGACCGCACGGTGCTTTTGTTTGCGGATAATTCACAACTTATCAAAGCATACCAAGAAGAGTTTAAGGAATTGGGTGTAAAATATCATATTTTCACCACACTCAAAACCCGCAGCAAAAATACGACCATCATGAATTGGGAATCGTATGAAGAGACCCAGTCCGCTTTGCAAGCGTACGCGGCGGAAGATCCCAACATACAAGGGATTGTGTACCTATTGGGTGCTACGGTTAAGAAGTTTGATAAAAAACTCAGCGCACACAACGAGTTAACGAAATACGTTATGCCATTGTTCATAGCACTGCGTGTGTTTGAGAAAGGACTTTCCAACCGTACGGATGCAGACACGTTCTTTGCTGTAAATACCAAAGTAGACGGAAATTTCGGTTATACCACAAAGGATGAGTTTAACCCGATTGTAGGCGCCTTGATGGGTGGAACGACCTGTTTCCGCAAGGATGTTTATGAACGTACGGGAGCCATCTCTAAATTGATGGATTTTGAACCGACTGCTACACCTGACGAAATGGCACAAAAAACGATGGATGAAATCTTGCACGGAGATATGCGCCTAATGGTGGGTACGCGCGGCGGGGTACGCTCCACTATCTTGTCGTTGCCGACTCGGTTGGACCGCAGCGTAAAGAACTTTGATTTGACCGGTAAAACCGTTATCTTTACAGGTTCCGGTCGCGGAATCGGCGCGATGCTCAGTCAAAAAATCGCGGCGCAGTACCATAGCAAAATCATCATCTTGGATATTATTGAAATTCAAGAAAAAACGCCGTTGTGGGCCAAGATGAACGAGGCAGAATTGGCCGCCCTTAAAAAGCAAATCTGGGAAGATCTAAAAGCGAATCCGACGCAAAAAGCAACGCCTGTGTTGTTGGAACGTGCTTTTGGCCGTGTGAAAGATTCCATCACGCTTTATAACAATTTACAAAAACTGCGTGATCTAGGCAGTGAAGTGGAATATCACCACTGCGACGTTACCAACGCAGCTATGGTAAAAGAGGTTTGCACGAAAATCAAAGCCAAAAACGGCCGTGTGGACGGACTTATCCATTTTGCCGGATTGGAACGTTCCAAACTGATTTACGATAAAGACCCGGCAGAGTATTATCGTATTTTTGATGTGAAAGCCACCAGCTTTGGTACGTTCTTGGCCAACAACATCGTGCGCGATAGCGGGTTCTTCGCTTTTGCCTCTTCTATTGCCGGTAAATACGGAAACCTGGGGCAAAGCGACTATGCCAGCGCAAACGATTACTTGGCTAAATCGGCATTCTCGCTGACTAACCAAGGGTACCGCGCCATCAGCATTGCGATGAGTGCTTACAAAAATGTAGGTATGGGTGTGCGTGCGGGCGTGGAAACATTCTTGCGTTCCAACGGAGTGGATTTTGTAGATCCGGAAGACGGAATGCAGCTTTTCTTGGATGAAATTGTATACGGTAGAGTGCCGGAAATTGTATTGACCGGTTCACTTGGAAAGTTGGATTGGGATCACCAACTCAAAATAGATTGGGAAGAAGCCGGGATCGATGTTCCCGCTACAACTCCGCAGGATGATACCCCGAAAGGGGGAAGTGCTTCTCCCAAAATTTCCGTGACAATTCAAGCAACTCCGTCTAAAAAAGAAACCACGGTTAAAAAGGCGGTAGCACCGGCTGCGCAGCCGGCTCCAACCCCCGCGGCAGGTGCGGATGCTACCCACTTTTTGGGGAAGGTAGCTTCGTTGCAGAAAGGTGCGGAAATCCATTTGGAAAAAGAATTTAATTTGGAATCGGATCCGTACCTGGCCGATCACGCCATTGAAGGAACGCCGTATGTTCCGGGCGTGATGGGAATTGAAACATTTATGGAAACAGCCACCGCACTTACGGGTGTTGTACCGCAAGGGTTGAAAAATGTACATTTCTATTTGCCGATCAAACTTTTACGCAATCGTCCGCAAGCGGTGCGTGTAATCGGTAAAGCCAACGGTTCCGTGGCCGATATGGAAATTGAATCGGACTTTATCAATAGTAAGGGAATTAAAATGGGCAATACCCGCCGCCATTTTACAGCCCAAACGTTGGAAAATTTTGTTTCTACGTGGGACAGCGTGAAAGCGGATGCAATGGCCGGAATTGCCGGTGTTACCACGGTTAGCAAAGAGGAGATTTACCAGAAATACTTCCACGGTCCTTCCTTCCAAGTGCTAAACGGAATTTTACACGTGGACGAAAAAGTTTCATTGGCAGCGTATCACACGACGCCGCGCCCGCAATGGAACGACGGCCCTCGTACGTTGTTAGCCAATCCGATGCTTATTGAAGCGGCTTTCCAATGCTGCGGTTTTCAAGATATGTCCGTCGCCCACAAAATGACATTGCCGGACGGTATTTCCGAAGTGGCCATATTGAACCGCCAAGTGCCGCCCGCACAATTATTTTTGTACGGTGTAAACAAAGGGACTACTGCCGATGGTAAAACGTTACACGATGCCTACGTGTTTGATGCACAAGGCAATGTGTGGGTGGAAATCCACGGTTACCAGGCCATTGGTCAATAAGGTGCATGGATTATTTAGTAGAAGTAATTGATTTAACGACACTGCCCCCGGCCCAAGACGTTTTAAGTGAACGGGAACAAGCGTATTATGATACGCTTAAACTCCCCAAACGAAGGACGGAATGGCTCGGGGGCAGAATTGCTTTAAAAAAAGTTATTACTCAATGCACTCCTTATGCTTTTAAACAAATCGAAGTCCTCCCACAGGAAAAAAGCGGCAAACCAGAACTTGTTTTAGAGGAAAAATCACCTAATCTTCCTTTCAGTATTACGCACAGTCACGGGTATGCGGTGGCCGCTGCCGCCCCGCAGGCCCGTTATATCGGGATTGATTTAGAAAAAGTGGCTCACCGTATAAATGCGTGGAAACAGGACTTCTTTCATCCGTCGGAACTAACGGAAGATACGGATACATTTTTAACCGCGCTTTGGACGCAAAAAGAATCCGTTGTTAAATTGTTGGGCACGGGGCTTACGCTCAATAGCTTTGAAATTCGGTGCGTTGGCGGGAATGTCCAATTTTTTGGCCGCGCGCAAGAAATCTACAATCAATTGGGCTGTCCTTCCATTACGTTATCCACTACGACCCTAATCCCGGGGTTTCAGTTTTCCGTGGCTATCGGAAAATAGCCCTTGAAAATTTTCACTTTTACCATTAGAATATAAGTATCTTTTACAGGGAGATCGATTATGCGTTCTGCTTTGGAAAAGGGTGTATCCCTTTTTATTGCTTTTATTTTCTTATTTGCAAATACCTTCCCGGTTTATGCTCAAGGGCTTAAGGGTCCCCGCCGGCTGGAATCAGCGCCCACCCCTATTGTTACAAAGAAACAATCAAAAAATATTGACAATGCATTGGTGCAAAAAAAGAAAGCAGCCGAAGAGCAAATTTCGGAAGTGGAAAAAGCATCTCGTGTAGTTGGGACAGATTGTCTTATTCCCAATGAAGTTCCTCCGATGTGTGTAATTTCGGATTTACAATTAGTGGGTGCAAATCCAGACAAACCTCAAAAAGAAATTTGTGTAAAAGGAGCGAATAACACTCAATATTGCGGGCCTTCGATTGCTGCAGCGCAAGGGGGAATTCATCGTATTGTCCTCAATAGAAAGGGGTTATACACCAACGGAAAAGCTATCAAACGAGTCGCTGGGGATATGTTGAACTTGATTTCGTCTTGGGGTGTTTATCAAGAAGAGGGGAATACGAAAGGGGACGTTGCCGTCTTGCGGCAATATTTTTACGATGTTACATCCACCATTACGTGTGGTAAATCGGGTTGGACCGCTGCCGGAATTCCTCAAATTACGGCTGTACAAAATCAACATTGTGCGCAGGAAGTAGATGCCCTCATTGGTATAGCTTTGCTTGCCAAAAAATTCGGGAATGAAGCGGAAAAGAAACGAGCTATTGCCACTATTGTTCACTATTTGAACAAGGCGTGGAAGAGTTCGGATGGGGCTACAGTAATAACGGGTGCTGTTTCGGCTTTAGTGTTGTTGGGTGCTTGGAATAACATCGACAATTTTTTAACCAATGTAGCAAAACCAGAAGTAAATCGCGGTGCTCACCTTTTGGATCTTGTCTCTGTGAATTGGGTAGCCACAAATATATATGCTGGTTCACAAGAAAGAGCACGTAATGCTACCAGATATTATAATGAAACGAACGAAGGATTTAGCTATGTAGATGAGAATACATGTGCAGCCAACCCTAAAACGTTCGGAAAAGCTCCATATCAAAAAGTGGGCATTCAATATCCATACACAAACTCGTTTGAAGAAATTGGCCATATCATTGGGGCGGAAGTGCGTGATAATCAGAGTACCGGTGCGGGAAAATTAGCTAGGAAAATTATGTGGAATGCTATCCAATATGCTAAGAACCCATACAAAAGTAGAACATATTATGACGACTATGGAAAGGCCATTGTTACCACAAAGACGAAGTCAAAGATGGATTTTTATGGACATTGGCCGGTAGTAGTGGGAATTTTGTCTGCCTCTGACACATATCCGGGGTATATTGTTCCCAATGGTGAAAAAGAAGGAATGTATAAATTGATCATACTTCTTATGGGGGACTTTTGGGATATTAATGCTGGTACGCAAACACGTATCCGCCGTATTGTCGCGCGATATTATAATGCCTTGGCCAAGGAAAATAAAGGTCTTGCAACATATGGCGGAGAAAAATTTAAAGAAAAAGCCAAGCAATATAATATGTTAAAGAAAACAAAGGCGGGTGGTGAAATGGCCGATACGGCGTTGTTGTTGTTTTCTCTGCCCGGTATGTTGGCGGCAGGCCCTGCCATCGGAAGGGGAATTTGGAGCACGGTAAAGGGGCTGCGCCGAGGTGTAAGCCGTATGGGGTCCAAAGCGTGGAAGGTAACTAAACAAACCGCACGGAACATCAAGAAAGAAGCGCGTATTGGCGGAAAATCCACCCCAAAAGTAGAAGCGAAAGCACCAGGAACTCCGTCGACAACCCCGGTGAAGAAACCATCCGCTTCGGTGGAAGAACCGATGAATCCACGGATATCTCGCACTGAAGGTTCTGGTGTTGGAGGAGAAAGGGTGGGTGCACAAACACCTCATCTTGAAGGCAATGTCACCGGGGAAGAAAAAGTGTTGGAATTTGAAAGTCCGGCCGTGAAAAATTCCAATGGCGGGGTAAGTACCCATGCTGCGCAAAAAGAAGAGGTAACTGCTCGTTTGGATAATAAGGTAAAGAATCAGGGGGATAATGTAGTACATGGTTCTTGGTACGATAATGTCGTTGCATTCGCTGATGGTTGGGTTGAAGGAACAAGGAATATGGCTGCAATGGGAATTCCCATTCCGACGAAAAAATTAAATTTCCAAAGACATTTAATTCAAAGAGTTTTGAGAAAAGGTGGTATTGAGATCGACAAGGTGATTTTTGTAGAGAGAATTAACCCGTCCCGCGCGAGGGTTAGCTATTTAGGGCCGGAAGGGGTTATGACAAGAGAAGTTGAATTATCGGCCAAGAGTATGAATAAACTTGAAGAAATTGCCTTTGAAAACGTAGAAAGAATCCGCAACCAAGAGGCACTATCTGCAGGTACAGACGCCGGGCAAGGAACATCCCGGGCGGGCGGTACATCGGGTACAAGTACCGCACAAGATGCTCGGGCCGCGGGGGGGTCTTCGAGAGCAGCTCGTGGCGCGGCCGCGGGGGACAGACAAGTTCCCAATTCCTTCGGTTTCGATTCTAATGGAAATTTGGAAGTTGAATTTGTAGATGCCCAAGGACAAACTCATGTAGGGAAACTGAGTCGGCAAGATTTGGTTACGTTAGTGTCAGGATATTCCGTGCGTACTCCTTCCGGTACGTTCGGAAAAGAAACGTTGGCATTTTTGGATGAGGTGGCAAAAAAAGATAAGAAATTGGCTAATTTGTTGAAGGAGACGCGTTCGCAAGTGTCTACCTATCAAGGCCATGCATCAGCTATGGGTACAGGTGCCAAAAGAGCCCGTACCCAAGGAGTCCGTGCTGCGGATGGTGGTGCATCGGACCCAGCTCAGGGCGCTGAGCAGTTGGTGAGTGAAAGGAAAGCTTTCCATGAACAGCGTCATCAAAATAATTTGCAACAAGAATCGAGCGGTTCTATGTCGGAGTTGGAGCGAGCAGATTTGCGTCTGAAGAATAGAACCGAAGAATATAAAGAGATCTTAAAGGATGACGCGTGGAAAAGAAGTGATCCCGAAGGATGGAGAAAAGCGGAAGAAAGTGCTTATCTCGAGATGGCAAATGCCTCCGAAGCACAGGGGAAAATAGCGAAAGCGGCAGAAAGGAAAGCTTTCCATGAACAGCGTCATCAAAATAATTTGCAACAAGAATCGAGCGGTTCTATGTCGGAGTTGGAGCGGGCAAATTTGCGCCTGAAGAATAGAACCGAAGAATATAAAGAGATCTTAAAGGATGACGTGTGGAAAAGAAGTGATCCCGAAGGATGGAAAAAAGCGGAAGAAAGTGCTTCTCTCCAGATGGCAAATGCCTCCGAAGCACAAGGAAAGATGGCGAAAACGGCAGGAAGGGAATCTTTTGGTTCAGCGGAGCGTCCATCACACGTGCAGAATTCTACTTCTCCGAAGAAGGTAGAACCGCAACCGGAGCTTTCTCCGATACAGTTTGTAAAACAAGGATCCCAATCATTTTCACAAGCATCGGGAAAAATTATTCAAGATGCCCGCCCGTTACATGAAGGAGTGCCAGCTTTGGAGCATGACATTTCCTTATTGGAAGGGCAAGCATTCAGGCAATTCCCGCAAAGAGGCACTGTTTCTACCGTGGCTCAGCAATATAGAACTATACTGCGTTCTGAACCGATAGAGAATATAGTGAACGCCGCCAACCGTTTGGCCCCCACACTCAACAGAACAGAAAAAATTATGGACGATGCGGTGGCCGCATTGGAAACGGGATCCAAAGAAAATTTGGCAAATTTAACGCAAAAATTGGATGCGCAGATAAACGAATTGCAAGCGATAAGAGTGGAGTTGGACAACTCCGTCTCTGCCGCCCAGCAAACAATTGCCAAATTTAGACCCGGGCCTGAATATGTTGATTATACGGAAGTGTTCAAACCGTTGGAACAAAATTTATCCTCTTATTTGGAGGTAGGTTCCGGTGTTTCCAATGACATTAATACCTTGATAAAAGATTTAACCGCTATAAAAGCCCAACTTTTAAAGGTAAAATGATAATATATACGTATGAGTGAAAGAAAAGTTCCATCTTGGGTGTCTTTGTTTTTTTGGGCAGGGTTTGGGGTTGTAACAGGGTTTATACTGCTACAATTTTTCCCCGTTTTTTTCGGCTGGCTGGCGGCGGTCTTATTGGGGCCACTGGTGTCTTTCTTTGCCAATCACGATGTGATCTACGGTCTTACGCAAAATGCTTTGTTGGCTATTTACAGTGCGCTTGCCGTTGGAGGGCTAGACCTGATTTTCTTATGGATTATGTACGTGCTTCTCAACAAAGTAACGCCACACCAACACAGCCGTTGGGAGTTAATAGGGCTTACGCTGCGTTGTGGTTGGAAATTATGGACACTGCAAGTGGTTTTGGGAATTGTGATTTGTCTTTCCCTATTTTGGAACGATAATTTTTCCTCTATTTGGTTGGTGCCGCCGTTTATGACGTCCAGTATTCCCAACGCACTGTACATGATGGTGTGGGAAATCAGCTTAGTGTTGTTTGGGTTGGGTTTTGCTATAAACCCCTCCCGCCGTCAAGCATTAGCAAACGGGGCTTCCCTCTTGCTGAGTTACTGGTGGGTGTGGTTTATAGTGGCTACCGTTGGTTTTGGCCTTACCTTGCTGCCCAGTATTTTTATTAGTGAAACGGTCCGCGCGTTTGTACTCTTATTGTGGGGGATTATCAATCATATTGTTCTGTTTGTGGCAGCATTGATTTTCTTTTTCAACCAGCCGGATTTGTTCGAAGAGGATAAACCCGCTGCTTCTGCCGCGGCTGTGGAAGATTCACTGCCGGAAATTCCTCAAATTTAAACAAAATTTTTCCTTAATAGCGCCAAGGGGCCCCCTTGGCGCTTTTATTTTAGTAAAATATAAGTAGATTACGGGAGGGACTATGATTGAACTTTTTGAAGATCCTCGACTCGATAAACCATCCACTGATCCTGCGCCTGAAACATTGGTAAAATTTCGGCAGATTTCTCAAGACGCCTTGCAAGGGGCCGGCGAAGAACGTATCAAAGCCCAAAAAGAAAAGGGAAAGATGACGGCGCGTGAGCGCATCTCTTATTTGTTAGACAAAGACAGTTTTTTGGAAATCAAAAGCTTAATGGAAAGCTCCTGCTCCGATTTTGGGGTAAAGGATAAACATATTAAAGGGGACGGGGTCATTACCGGTTTTGGCCGGATTAACGGCCGAGAAGTAGCCCTGTTTGCCCAAGATTTTACGCAACTGGGTGGGTCTTTGGGTTTGGCACATGCCCGTAAAATTGCCGAATTAATGGACCGCGCTATTGATGCCAAAATTCCGGTAATTGGGTTGTTTGACTCCGGTGGTGCTCGTATACAAGAAGGGGTGGATAGCTTAAACGGATACGGGGAAATTTTCTACCGTAACGTGAAAGCTTCCGGTATCATTCCTCAAATTTCACTCATTTTAGGGCCGTGTGCGGGGGGCGCTGCCTATTCCCCGGCATTAACGGACTTCATTTTCATGGTGGAAGGGATTAGCCATATGTTTATTACCGGTCCCGGTGCCGTTAAGGCCGCCACCGGTGAAGAAGTAGATTTTGATACGTTGGGCGGTAGTGCGCCGCATAGCGAGAAAAGCGGCGTGTGTCAATTTGTGGCTAAGTCGGAACAGGACTGTTTCCGCCAAGTGCGTGAATTGTTGTCGTTTTTACCGCAAAACTGTGATGAAAATCCTCCCGTTGAAACGACCACGGATTTAATCAACCGTGCAACGCCGGTTTTGGAACGTGTATGTGAAATGGACCCGAAGAAAGCGTTTCGCATTCAACATGTCATTTGGCGTTTAGCGGATGATTACGGATTCTTTGAAATTCATCAAAATTTTGCCAAAAATATCGTAACGGGTTTTATTCGATTGGGCGGGCAAGTGGTCGGAGTGGTGGCCAATAACCCGGCTACATTGGGCGGTGCGTTGGATTGTGATGCCAGCGATAAAGCAGCCCGTTTTATCCGCTTTTTAAACGCGTTTAACATCCCGCTTTTAACATTGGTAGACACGGGCGGTTATTTACCCGGTGTGGCCCAAGAACATGGTGGAATTATTCGCCACGGGGCAAAATTGCTGTATGCTTATTCGGAAGCTTCCATCCCGAAAGTAACGCTTGTGTTACGTAAAGCATACGGAGGGGCCTACATTGCCATGGGGTCTAAATACTTGCGGGGTGATTTTAACTTTGCCTTCCCTTCCGCGGAAATTGCCGTTATGGGGCCGCGCGGTGCAGTGGAAATTTTGTATTCCCGTGCTTTGAAGGCAGAAAAGGATGAAGCCAAAAAGGAAGAAATGAAACAAAAAATGACACAAGAATATTCCGATAAATTTGCTTCTCCTTATCAGGCCTCTTCCAACGGTTCGATTGATGAGGTAATTGAACCCGCGCAAGCGCGTGCCAAAATTATTCGTGCATTTGAGGTGTTACGTAAAAAACGTGATCCCCGGCGCAGTAATCCACATAAAGGAAACATTCCTTTGTAATAAAAAACCCCCGATAATCCGGGGGTTTTTATTATCGTCCGTTCTGAACAATCTTATCTTTTATTTTCTGATTGAAGGATTTTTTTGTGAACAATTCTTCAATTGTAATGGGCATTCGATATCGCCAATAATGGCGCGGGTTGGCCGGTATGTTAATCCGTTCTGCATCCGGGTCTTCGGTGCGGAGCGTTTCGTCCATGCTAGTCCAATCTTGGTAAGAAATAAGCGCGAGCATAGAAGGACTTTGCAAATGTAAATCCAAAATAGCTTCACAGGTTGCCGCATCGGCTTCTTGCGGGGCTTTGCCCGTTTTACCTAGCACCTCACTCCAAAATTTTTGTGTAAGCGTTTTGTCTTCCTTCCACCATGCTCTCAATACAGACATATCATGAGTAGAGGGTGTAGCAACCGAAAGATAAGGATATTTACAAATATCGGCAAAATCTTTCCCCAATTCTTTAGGCATGCGTTCAATTTCAAGAGACAGTAATTGTAATTTTTGCATGACGGTTGGTACACACGCAGGCACCATTCCCAAATCTTCTGCGCAGGCCAACATGCGGGTAGCTTGCGTAAGCGCCGGCAATTTTTTAAGAGCTTGTTCCGCCCAAAAGGTGTTGTGCCGTCGGAAAAAATAATCATTGTAGAGTTTGCGGAATGCACTTTGCTGTGTTGCACTTAACGAACGGAAAAATCCGTCTGTTAGGGCAGCAATACGCGGATGATATTTGCCTTTTTGGCGTAAATCTTCCACAAAAAGCACATTGGAAATAAGCGCATACATTCCTTGGCGCAGTTGTTCGGTTTTTTTGTCGCTTTCGTTGGCCAAGAAAGTTTCTATTTGCCGTTGAGTTGAAAATTCCGGTTTGAGTCGGTAAGTGCCGTTTCCTTCCGGTAAGAGAAATAACTCTTTGGCTTTTTGCGCTTGGTCGCCCAATTTTTCTTTCAAATATTTTTCGGAAATACGGGGTAATACAAAAGCGTTTTTGAATTGCAAGCCAAATTGACCGATTTCCTTCGGGTCCAAGGGAAGCGCGGGAGAAAATTGTCCGAGTAGTCCTTGTACACTATGGGAAGGAATTTCCCAAATACGGAAAAATCCCAGTACATGGTCAATGCGGTACGCATCAAAATAAGTAGCCATGTGCGTAAAACGACGCATCCACCAACGGTAACCGTCTTTAGACATGGTTTCCCAATTGTAAGTTGGAAATCCCCAATTTTGCCCGGTGGCGGAAAAAGCATCCGGCGGAGCTCCGGCTTGGACGTCTAAATGGAACAGTTGCGGTTCCATCCATGCTTCCACACTGGTGGGGGAAATACCAATCGGAATATCTCCCTTTAAAATAATTCCTAAACTGCGGGCTTTTTGCGCAGCTTGTAATAATTGTTTGTGTAACGTAAATTGTACATAATACCAAAAAGATACCTCAGCATATTCGGAGGATTTTTCCTCACAAAAAGTAACCACTCTTCTGTACGAAAAATTTTGGTACTGGGGCCATTCCCGGAAATCGGGAGTTTTGTAACGGTCCCGTAATACGCAGAACATGGCATAAGCCGGCAGCCAGTGAAGTTGTGCGATAAAAAATTCACGGAAAGCATTGGTGGATAAAACACGTTTCCCTTCCGCTTTAAAAGCTGTGCGCAACCGGGCTAATTTTAAAGAAAGGACGGCCTCGTAATCCACTGCAGGCAAAAGATTGAGTTCTTTGCGTTGTTTTTCCCAATCTTCTTTTATTTCCCCAGGGAGATTGTTTACATCGGCGTAAATGGGATGTAATGCATACACAGATACCGCATTATACGGATAAGAATCTTGCCAGGCGTGCGAAAGGGTTGTATCGTTAATAGGCAAAATTTGGATAACCTTTTGCCCGGTTTGTTTGGCCCAATCGGCCAAGCGTGCCAGATCTGCAAAATCGCCGATACCCCAACTCTTTTGTGAACGTAAAGAAAACACCGGCAAAACAACTCCGGCCGCACGCAGCGGATTATTTACTACAAATTTGGGACGCAAATCACTTTGAATCCACACTTCATTATCTTGTAGTGTAAAATCGGGTAATGTTCGGTTTTTCCCTTCTTCCCAAAGGGTTTCTTTGTTCCCGCAGATGAGTAATTTGTAACTAGCACCCGGGAGTAATTTATCCGCATTTAGCAAGAGTGTCCACTCATTGGGAGATGTTTCCGTAAATGCCGGAGCTTGAGCTGGATCCCAATTCCCCAGTGCTTTTCCTTCTCCGCAAAGATGAAGCGTTTGCCCGGTGTGCGGGCGCGGTGTTTGCGCACGGAGTATAACGGTGTGTTTAAAAAGGGACCAGTTGTACGAAGTTTTTACGGATCGCTTGCGGAACACTTCCGTTACTGCAGAAGAATACAAAGGGTATTGGTCGGGTAAATCACGCCAAGTGTCACGTACAATGTAACGAGAAGATACAGGGTTTACTACGAGTGTCCGGGGCAACGTATGCCATTCTCGGCGGAACAATTTGTCTTGCCGGAACACTTCATAGTGATAAGAAGCAGTAAGCGTACCGGAAGGGGAGAGTTGTAATTTCCCCGTCCAAAACAAGCCGTCTTTTGTAGTAAGAGGCACGTCAAAAATTTGTATCTTTCCTTTTTCCGGAAGGGTAAGAACCGCATGCAGGTTTTCTCCCCAAGCGGTTTTATAGTGAATGTGAAACAGAATTTCCATACGATATTACTCCTGCGTAGAAAGGGGTTCATGTACCCGTAAAGTGGCTACGGCTGCGATGAGCAAACTGATTCCGCCGACACCAACCGCTGCAATTGTACTACCACCCAAGGCGTATTTCATGAAAGGCCCGAAAAATAAATTTACACAAATTTGAGGAATCACAATGAAGAAATTAAATACGCCCATATAGAATCCCATTTTTTCTGCGGGTAATGCATTGGAGAGCATGGCATAGGGCATGGACAAAATGCTGCTCCACGCAATTCCGATACATACCATGGGGAAAATAAGTCCGTATTTGGTAAATTGTATGCCGAATAAGGTGGTACCCAAGGATGCCAAGCCGATTCCGCCGATTGTTAAACAAACAATATGAATTTTTTTAGCGGAGAAACGTGTTGTCAGCCATAACAACACAAACGAAAAGATGAAAGCAACTCCATTATAAATCCCAAAACAGGAACTGCCCCACGTGGCCGCTACCTCATATTCCGGTGTTCCGGGGAGTGCATGGAAGACACCGGAAGCAATGCCGGGGGTAAAATAAACCCACATCAACATAAACGCTGCCCACGTAAAAAATTGCACCACCGCTAGACGGCACATAGTTTGCGGCATAGTAACAAAAGCATTCCACATTTCTTTGAGCGTTAAAAAGAAGCTTTTAGATTGTTTTTGTAACTTTTTAAATTCTTCCATATCGGCCGGTGGATATTCAGGAGTGGTAACTACGGTGGCGATGATCGCTGTTAACAGTACGATGGCTCCGATGAAAAAAGAATAACGTACGGTGTTAGGAATATGGCCGATGGCCGCTTCGGTGCTGACTCCTAAATTAGTCAAAATCTGCGGTAAGAAGGAAGCGATGACGGCTCCCGCGCCAATCATCACGCTTTGCATTGCGTATCCGGTTTTGCGTTGGTGTTCCGGTAAAATATCCCCGACAAACGCGCGGAAAGGTTCCATGCTGACATTAACAGAAGTATCCAATATCCACAAAGTAATTGCGGCCATCCAAACGGCGGTAGCTTGCGGCATTAAGAAGAGTGCAAAGACAGAAAAAATGGCACCGCCTAAAAAGTAGGGGCGTCTTCTGCCCAATCGGCACCAAGTGCGGTCACTGAAATATCCTACAATGGGTTGTACCAGTAACCCCGTCACCGGTGCGGCTAACCACAAAATAGGTAGCTCGGATTCACTGGCTCCCAGACGGGAATAAATGGCACTCATGTTGTTCATCTGGAGCGCCCAGCCGAACTGAATTCCAAAAAATCCTAAACACATATATAAAATTTGTAAAAAATTTTTAGTGGGTCTTTCTGTCTGCATAAATTCTCCTTTGAAATGGCTTACTTCCATTATAACACTATTTTTGCTAATTGAATGTAACTTTTCTTCTTTATAAAAACAACTGGAACAAGTTTCAAAAGTTTGATACTATATGAGTAATATGGCAAACGAATCTTTTGATACAGTTAATGAATATTTTAAACAGTTAGGACAAATCACAAAAGAAATGGACCGGGCGGAAATGTCCCAGTTGTGGAAACGTGCCAAGAAAGGGGATGAATCCGCAAAAGTAGAACTGATGGAGATGAATTTGCGCCTGGTTATTCCTACCGCCAAACGTTTTCAACGGCCGGGTATGGAGCTAATGGATTTAATTGAAGAAGGAAATCTGGGGCTCCTACAAGCTATTGATAAATTTGAGCCGGAAAAGGGATACCGCTTTTCCACGTATGCCGTTTATTGGATTGAGCAATACATTCGCAAATTTATTGAAGAACAATCTGGAACAATCAAAATACCGTCCCATGCATGGGGAAATTTAAAAAAATGGTTCCGTGCCTGGAATGAATTGAAAGAAACTAACGGCCGAGATCCGTCTCTGCGAGAGATGGCGGAAGAATTGAATTTAACAGCTCGGCAAGTTAAGTCCATTATGGATACACTAAATGCTGCCAAAGGGATTGATTCTTTGACAACGATGGTGTACGAAGAAGATGCTACCACGTTAGAGGATTTGATTAGTGATGATGGTAAAGGAAATCCGCATGAGGTTTTCTTAGAAAACGAAAGTCAAACCAGTATCCGGGAAAGTTTGGATAATTTGGATGAGAGAGACCGTTTAGTTGTCAGCATGCGTTACGGTTTAGAAGATAACACTCCCAAGACATTGGGAGAAGTTGCCGAAATACTTAGTTTGTCCCGTGAGCGGGTGCGTCAAATTGAAGAACGGGCGGTACATGCGCTTCGTGTGGCGGCACAAAAAGCCGGTATTTTGGAAGTTCATTCCCATGATTTCCGTACCAATAAGTTACATAGTGCCATGCGCCCTCGTCGTAAAACGAATATTTTGGGAGAAGAAATCCAAACGGGTGCCTTGGCACGATTGCTCAAGAAAGCACAAGAAACGGGGCCTTCCAAAAAAACAAAAAAGAAAAAAAATATATCTAAAACAAAATCCCGGTCTGCCGTTTCCAAAACTGCAATTCGTCCTAAACGGAAGGTGACAAAATCCAAACATCGGATTGTTGCCCTCAAGAAAAAGCCCTCCAAAAAGGGTTCCTCGAGAACACGCTCCAAAAAGAAATAATTTTACGCCCCCGTAGCTCAAATGGATAGAGCGATTCCGTCCTAAGGAAGAGGTTGCGAGTTCAACTCCCGCCGGGGGTATTTCTTCCTAATTTTGTCTATTTCGTTGTGTATTTAATCGTAAAACAAATGAAAGGATAAAAAATCTGCTTGATTTGTAAAATGTGTACGTACAAAAAGGAAACTCTCCTGACGCGCACTTAAGCACTTTGCAGAAAGTTCTAACCAAGACGGAATTGTCAAGGTTTAACACGTATTGAATCTAGAAAAAATAAAACCCCACATTTAAGTGGGGTTTTATATGGTTTCCGGACTAGGATTCGAACCTAGAATGACTGGACCAAAACCAGTAGTGATACCGTTTCACCATCCGGAAGTAAATGGGCACAGCAAAAGCGAGATGAAGAAAATGGGCGCTGTGCGATTTTCTTATTATGAATATGCCGAAGGCGATTCATACTCGTTGCAAGGCGATGGTGGATTTTGAGATTGTTTCTCAACTTCTTCCCTGTAGGCCTTTAAAACATGCTCTTCCAAATATGCCCGAAACTCATGATTAATGGGATGTACCATATCTTTATGGGTTCCGTCTGACATTTTTCGGGAAGGCATACACAAGAATACGCCGTTTGTTCCTTCGACTACCTTCATGTTGCGTACAACAAATGAATGATCGAATATCACGCTCGCAAAAGCTTTTAAACGATCTTCATGCATTAAGTGAATTCGGATTTCCGTGATTTTCATCGTTATCGTTACTCTCTAAGAACGTCGTTACAAAACACGTGCGTTCATCTGGTTGTAACTGTGCCGCCACGCTTTGCGCGGCCTGCTCAGTTTCAACTAAAGCAAATACAGTAGAGCCGGAACCCGACATCAAGCAATTTTCCGCTACCAACTGTTGCAAATCCGTTCGGACTTGTCGTACAGAATCAGTAAACGGAAGTACGCATTCTTCCAATCTATTAAAGAGCAATCCTTTCCACGCAGGAAAAGGAACGTCATTTTTTACTACGTCAATCATTCTATCTAATTTGGAAAGGTTTGTCAACACTTCCTGACGAGAGGGAAGTTGCAAGCGGGCAAAAACGCCCTTCGTAGAAACCGGCATGTTGGGATAAGCTAGTACCAACCAAGGTAAAGGGCCTTTAGAAGGAATAGGTGTTAATTTTTCCCCGATTCCCTCTCCCTTTAAAAAAGTATCTTCATACATAAATAAAGGGACGTCCGCACCTAATTTAGCGGCTGTCGGTAACAGAAGAGCGGTATCTTTACGGAAAATTTTGCACAAACTAAGTAGTACGCCCGCCGCATCCGAAGAGCCCCCACCCAAACCGGCCCCGGTGGGAATGTGCTTATCCAATGTTATGCAGATACGTGCTTGTAAGTGAAAAAAATCTAAGAAAGCTTGGGCTGCCCGCCAAACAAGGTTGTTGGAATCAGCTGTGAGTTGAGAGCTGACGGGTCCGGTCAATACAACGGAAATGGTTGTTTTCTCTGCGGGGGTAGCTTCAACGGTTAACCGATCCCCTATATTTATTTTGGCAAACAAAGTAGCCAGTTCATGGTATCCGTTTGGTAATTTACCGGTTACTTCCAAAAAAAGATTTATTTTTGCCGGGCAGAAACGGATGTCTTTCATTGTTCCATGCGCTCCGTATTATGCAACAGCGTTCCCCAGTGGTATTCTTCACTGGTTAATAAATTCCCATTTTGATCATATACTTTGCGTGGTCCGTTCAATAATCCTTCGGAATAAAACTCTTCCATATATATCTTTCCCTTTGGATAGTAGGCGGTTCGAGTTCCTTCCAGTAAATTATTGGAGAAATTTTCTTTGTACCATGTTTCCCCGGAAGGGAAAAATAAGGTGCGTTCTCCGTTGAGTTGCCCATCTTTATAATTTTCTTTTATTTCCGCAACTCCGTTCGGATAGAAACTGGTACGCTCTCCTTGCAATTTTCCGTGACTATACGAGGATCGTTCGCGCAAGGTGCCATCTTTTTGAATGACGGTTCGTTCTCCTTCCAGTAAGGCGTTTTTATAAGTGCATTTGGTATAGAGCAAATCATTGTTTAAATAGGAAAAATACTCCGCAGGACCTTGCAATATGCCGGCCACATATTCTTCGCGCGATAGGACTTCTCCATCGTCATCATAACGGGTAAGTGTGCCGTGCATTTTATTATTCTTGTAATGGACAATGGCTTTTACTTTATTGTTTTCATCCAATTCTTTTACTTCTCCGTCGGGGATGTTTCCCAATAGTTCTACCGTCATGCCGGAAGAGACCGTTTCTTCCGCTATTTCCTGTCCGTTTAAATAAAAAGAGTGCGTGCCGTTATTGCTTTTTAAAATTGTGCCGGAAATGGCCGGGGGTGCACTCTTTTCAAGGGAGGGATGGGAAAGCGTAGAGGTTTGTAATGTATTTAGTAACTTTCCCTTGTCGTATTCCTCGGTAAGAGTAGGTGTATTGTTGGTTAAATTGATAATTTCCAATTTGCCATGTAACTTTCCTTTTCGCAGTGTTTTCAGCGTAACGGAGGACACGTTATATTCTTCCATATCTCCATCGGGAATAGTTCCGGTTGTATGAACCACGTTGTGTTCTTTATCCAGAAATTCTTTTGCCACAGGGGTAGCGCGATAGTATGTTTTATCTACAGGGGTTACAATGCAAATAATTTTTTCTTTCATAATTTTCTCTTGTTGTTATTGTACAATACTTAAAATTGTTTGTGTAAATTCGTTTTTTAAATAATGAACAGTTGACAAGTTGCTTTTTAGCAAGTAAACTGTGGGTATAGAATGTTTGATAGGGGGAAATTATGAGCGAAGTAACAGTTAACGATTCTAATTTTGAACAAGAAGTGTTGAAGGCGCAAGGCCCTGTGATGGCTGATTTTTGGGCTACATGGTGTGGCCCTTGCCGGATGTTGGCTTCGGTTGTGGATGAGCTGGCAACACAATATGAAGGTAAATTGAAAGTTTGTAAAATCAATGCGGACGAGGCAATGAATACTTGTACTCAATATCGTATTTCCTCTATTCCCGCGTTGCTCTTTTTTAAAAATGGACAATTAGTAGCCCAAACTACGGGTCTGCAATCCAAATCAGCGTTAGAAGAAAAAATAAACGCGCTGTTATAAAGGAGTAATTCATGCGAAAATGGTATTTATGGGTGGTAGTGCTGTGGGGGTTGCTTTCTGTGCCGTGTCAGGCAGAACAGAAAGAAATTCGTGTGCTTCCCAAAGAAGAATATCAGAAAATTTTTCAATCAAAGGACGGCGACGTATATGTTCTTACATTCACGGCGCAGTGGTGCGCTCCTTGCAAAAAATTTAAAAAAGAAATATTGCTGCCGTTGGTAGCACAATATGCTGCACAAGAAAAAATTTATTTCTACTTGGTAGATATGACGCACCCGCAAGAGGAAGATCTTCAATTGGCCAATCAATTGGATGTAACCTTATATCCCAAAACAATTATTTTAAATGGCGGAGTCCAAGTATACTCTTCCGGACAAAAAGGATATAACAAAGAAGTAGGCGATGAGATAAAAGAAACGCTGGCCCGCTATAAATAAATTTTTGCTCGGATGGTAAAAAGGGCAAAACCTATGCTATGACAAGTTTTTCCCCCGACTTTTTTTTAGTAGATGCGCATAATTTTTTGCATCGCAATTATCATGCGCTTCCTAAATTAACCACTTCTACCGGATTAGAGGTGGGGGCTTTGTTTGGATTCGTTCGTTGGCTGCTCAAAATGCGGCGGGAAAAAAATCCATCTTATGTGGCGGTTTGCTTTGATTCTCCGGGGGGATGCGCGCGTCGCAAAGCATTGCTACCGTCTTATAAAGGAACGCGCAAAAAACCGGACGAAGCTCTTTTAAACCAGTTGAGTTTGGCAAGGGAACTTGTTAGCCGGTTAGGGTTTGCCGTAGTGGCCAAGCCCGGCATTGAGGCAGATGATTTGATGGCCTTTCTTGCGTTGCAAGCAGAAAAAGTGCAAGTAAAAAGTGTTTTGGTTACAACGGACAAAGACGTTTATCAATTTTTAAATTCATTTATTCACATTTGGCCCGCCGGTGGAAAAGACGGTTTTAAAGGACCCGAAGCTGCTGTAGAAAAATTTGGAGTGCAGGTGCCGTTCCTTCCGGATTACTTTTCGATTGTCGGAGACGCATCCGATAATATCCCGGGTGTAGCGGGGGTAGGTCCTAAAACTGCCGTTGATTTAATTCAAAAATTCGGTCACTTGGAAGATATCTTGCGGGCAGCCCGGCAAGATAATCCGGCCATGAAACCCGCTGTGGCTAAAAAATTATTGGAACACGAAGGGGAAGCCCTTCTTTCCAAGCAACTGGTGGTGTTAGATCCGGATTTATCCCTTCCGTTTTCCATAACGGACTACCAAGTACATACTCCCTCCCGGGAAGAACTAGGAAAATTATTTTCCCAATATGAATTTAAAAATTTAATGGATTTTATTTCTTTCCCGCAAGAGGGGGCTCCTGCTCCTGTTTCTCAGCCGCAAGCGCCATCGTCGGTGTCTCTTTCGCTTTCGCAAGCACTTGAAAAAGGCATGACCGCATCACAAGTTTTTGTGCACGTGGATGAGGATCGCCTGGTGTTGGGCTTTAATCCGCAGGAAAGTTGTATCATTGCTTTGTCGGATATACAACCATGGGAAATGGCGCAGTTAAAGCAAATTTTTCAAAAAGATACGGTTGAAAAAATAGGATACGATTTAAAATTAACCTTGCGCCAATTAGATTTGGATTTAAAAGGGCAATTTATCAATTGTTTTGATGGACGTTTGGCCAGATATTTACTCAACCCTTCTGAGGATTTAAGTTTTGCGGGTTCCTGCGGCGCATACTTTTCTGTAACGGTTAGCGAAGAAGATCCCATCGCTTTGTTACAAATGTATAATCGGTTTATCTGGCCGCTCAAGGAAGTGTTAACCAAAAAACTACAAGAAAGCGGACAATACGAATTGTACCGTACCTTGGAACTTCCGCTTATGATGATTTTATCGGATATGGAATTTACAGGGTTCAGAGTGGACCCGGATTGGTTACGCCGTTTTCAAGGGGTGCTGGAGAACGAAATTGCGCAGTTTCAACAACAAATTGATACATTGGCGGGGTACAGGGTAAATATTAATTCTCCTAAACAACTGGGAATTTTGCTTTTTGAAGAAATGAAAATTCCTCCGGTTCGTAAAACTAAGACGGGGTATTCTACAGATGAAAGTGTGTTGGAAGAGATAGCCCCTCTTTATCCGGTGGCGCGTGCTATTTTAGATTATCGTTCCAGCAGCAAATTAAAATCCACCTATGTGGATAATTTGCTTTTGTTAGCCGATGATGAAAATAAAGTCCATTCTTATTTAGATCAAACCGGTACGGTAACGGGACGGCTATCCAGTTCCAGCCCTAACTTGCAAAATATTCCCGTTCGTACAGAGAAAGGACGCCAATTGCGCCGTGCTTTTTGTGCCGCACCGGGGCATGTGTTGCTCAGTGTAGATTATTCTCAAATTGATTTGCGTGTTCTTGCACATGAAAGTCAAGACCCAGCACTTATTCAGGCATTTTTAGAAGGGGGGGATATTCATACACAGACGGCTGCACAAGTGTTTGGCGTGATGCCCCTGATGGTTACTGCGGAAATGCGCTCTAGTGCAAAAGCTATAAATTTTGGTATCATTTATGGACAGGGCCCTATGGGGCTGTCTCAAGCGTTGGGCATTTCTCTGCGCGAAGCAAAAGAATATATCGACAATTATTTCCGTAATTATCATGTTGTGCGTGAATGGATTGATGCCAATGTTGCGTTGGCGCGTCAAAACGGATATGTTAAAACAATGCTTGGACATGTTCGGTATCTGCCGGAATTTAATATGGGTGTAGGGGCGTTATCTTCTTTTGCGCAGCGTGCGGCTATCAACACGATTGTGCAAGGCGGTAGCGCAGATATTATTAAAAAAGCTATGATAGATGTGTTTACCATCTATCGCGATACGTCCGTAAAAATGACAATGCAGGTACATGATGAACTTATTTTTGAATTGCCGCAAGAACGGTTGCAAGAAGCGGCTGCTCAAATCAAAGAGTGCATGCAAAATGCCGTGAAACTAAGAGTTCCCTTATTGGTCAGCGCTAAAGCCGGTAAAAATTGGTACGAATTAGAAAAGCTTCCTTTATGAATTTACGTGTCAAAAATAAATGGATAATTGGGCTTACCGGAAATATGCTAAGCGGCAAAAGTACAGCCCTGGCCGATTTTCAAGCGCAAGGCGCGGCGACATTCTCTGCGGATGAAATAGTAAGGCAACTTTACGAAAAACGGGAAATACAACAATACCTCAAACGTTGGTTTGGCACAGTAGAAAAGCAAGTAATCGCCCGCCAAGTTTTTGCGAATGCGTCTAAACGAGTGCAATTGGAACGTTTTATCCATCCGCTGGTATTAAAGGAATTGGCACAGCAAATTAAAAAAAGTTCCCAACATTTAGTGGTAATAGAAATTCCTTTGTTGTTTGAAGCCGGCTGGGAAAAAATGACAGATTTGAATGTGCTGGTGATGGCAGATCCCAAGACACTCAATATGCGTTTAAAGAAACGCGGTTTGACACGTGCCGCATATGAAGCACGTTTAAAAGCCCAATGGCCCGAAGAAAAAAAGGCGGCCCTGGCAGATGTGATTTTTTTTCATAAAACAAAAACAGATTTAAGATGGAAGGTCCATCGTTTTTGTAAAGCGTTTGACCTACTTAAGTAAAATTAGGAGTTATCATGGAAGAAAATAAAACGCAGGAAATAGTGGAAAAACCTGCCAAAGAAACCAAATCCCCCCGCACTGTTAAAACAGAGACGGCCAAACGAGAAAATTATTCTTCTCGTCATACAAATACCCGCTTAGTGCAAAAACCAACCTATCCAAATACGCAGACAGCACAACCGGCCCGCCAACCTAACGGCGCTAAAACAATGGACGCACGTGAACTCAATAAATTAAGCGTTGCCGAATTAACGAAATTAGCTGTCAATTACAATTTAGAAGATATTTCCGGTTTGCGTAAGCAAGAGCTTATCGGTCGTATAGTGGCCATTCAAGCCAAACAAAACGGTTCTGTTTACGGCGGAGGTGTGTTGGAAATTTTACCGGACGGGTTCGGTTTCCTGCGCTCCGAAGAAAATAATTATTTGGCCGGGGGGGAAGATATTTATGTATCTCCTTCTCAAATTAAACGTTTGGGTTTGCGCAAAGGAGATACCATCGAAGGTCTCATTCGTCCGCCCAAAGATAACGAGCGTTATTTTGCCATGCTTCAGGTGCAAAAAGTGAACGGGGTAGATTCTACGCAAGTATACAACCGCCCATTATTTGAAAACTTAACACCGCTGCATCCGGATGAACGATTTACGTTGGAATTGGATAAAAATTCACTTACCCAACGGGTAATTGATTTGATTGCTCCTATCGGGAAAGGGCAACGTGCCTTGATTGTGGCCCCACCCAAAAGCGGTAAAACAATGATTTTGCAAGCAATTGCCCACTCAATTGCGGAAAATTATAAAGATACGGTATTAATGGTACTGCTCATTGATGAACGTCCGGAAGAAGTAACGGACATGAGTCGCAACGTAAAAGGCGAAGTAGTGGCCTCTACTTTTGACGAACCGGCGGATCGCCACGTACAAGTAGCGGAAATGGTGCTTGAGAAAGCCAAGCGTTTGGCAGAACAAGGCAAAGATGTGGTTATCTTGCTGGATTCCATTACCCGTTTGGCCCGTGCATACAATACAGTAGCTCCTTCTTCCGGTCGTGTACTTACCGGAGGTCTGGAAGCGACGTCTTTGCAGAAACCGAAACGTTTCCTGGGAGCTGCCCGCAACATAGAAGAAGGTGGTTCGCTTACCATTATTGCTACGGCCATGATTGAAACCGGTAGCCGTATGGATGAAGTTATTTTCGAGGAATTTAAAGGAACGGGTAACAGCGAATTGTGCTTGGACCGCAAACTGTCGGAACGGCGCATTTTCCCGGCGGTAGATATTAACCGCAGTTCTACCCGAAAAGAGAACTTACTCTTGCCGGAAGATGAACTCAATAAAGTATGGATTATCCGCAAGGTACTGGCACCGCTTAGTTCCGTAGATGCGATGACATTACTGTTGGAAAAGCTGTCTGCTACAAAATCCAATAAAGATTTTTTCAAGCAGATGGAGGTTAATGCTTTCTAACGATATTTTGGCAAAAACGCCAAAATATGGTACAATAAACTATAAGATTTTGAAAGGAAGAACGAAACATGAAAGAGAATATACACCCTACTTATGAATTCGTAGAAGCGGTATGTGCCTGTGGTAACAAATTTATGACCCGCTCTACAGCCAAAACTTTGAAATTGGATATTTGCGCCGCTTGCCATCCGTTTTTTACCGGCAAACAAAAATTGCTCGATACGGAAGGTATGGTAGAAAAATTCAACAAACGTTTTGCTAAAACCGAAGGAAAAACCATGGTCCGCAAACCGAAAACGGAAGTAAAAGCGAAAGCCAAACTCAAAAAACCCGTTGTAGTCAAAAAAGTTGCGGCCAAAAAAACGGTAAAGAAAGCAACTGCTAAAAAAGAAACAAAAGCAGAAGCTAAATAGCATCGTACTTTGAAGAGAGCAGACAACCGAAAAGGAAGTCTGCTCTTTTTTTATAATTTTGGAAAAATTTTATGGATAACTCAAAATATATCGAAGAATTTAAACAATTGGAACAAGCGCTTTCTTCGGGCAATTTGTCCAGTCAAGAACTGTCGGCTAAGGCCAAGCGCCACGCATTTTTAAAACCGATTATTGAAAAAGAACAAGAAATCGCTGCTACTCAAAAAGCCATAGCAGATGACCGCGCACTTATTGAAGCCGGTGAAGATAAAGATTTGGTAAAGATGGCCGCGGATGAATTGGCTGAATTAGAAGCAAAATTACCGATACTTCAAAAGGAATTACGTATTTTGGTGATTCCGCCAGATCCGAATGATTCCAAAAATATTTATCTGGAAATTCGTCCCGGTGCGGGAGGCGATGAATCTGCTTTGTTCGCGGCGGAATTGCTACGCGTTTACCAACATTTTGCCCAAACGAAAGGGTGGACTACGGAGATTTTGGAATTTACCCCTACCGGGCTGAAGGGCTGCAAATATGTCAGCATGTTTATCAAAGGTGACGGGGCCTATTCTTGGTTGCGTACCGAGGCGGGGACGCACCGGGTACAACGTGTTCCCGATACGGAAACATCCGGGCGTGTACATACCTCCACCGTGACGGTGGCCATTATGCCGGAAGCCGAAGAAATCGATATTGAAATCCGTCCGGAAGATTTGGAATTGGAAACTTCCCGCGCGGGCGGCCACGGCGGTCAAAACGTAAATAAGGTAGAAACGGCTGTGCGTATTCTGCACAAACCCACCGGAATAGTTGTTTCTTGCCGAGAAGAACGTCATCAAGGGAAAAACCGTGAAAAAGCCATGGCTATGTTGCGCGCTAAGTTGTACCAGATCGAAGAAGAAAAACGGAATAAAGAAATTTATGATGAACGCAAAAGCCAGGTAGGGACCGGAGACCGATCGGAAAAAATCCGCACTTATAATTTCCCGCAAAGCCGTGTAACGGATCATCGTACGGATAAATCGTATCATAACCTCTTGGAGATTATGGAAGGAAATATTGAACCGATATTAGAAGATTTGCGTGCTTTTCGTGTAGAACAAAAACTCAAAAATCTGCAAATTTAACGTATGAACAATCACTCCTATGAAGATTGCCGATCTTTTACAAACAGCCACTACGCGTTTGGCAAATGCCGGTATAGATGAGCCACAAGCCAATGCTCAATTTCTGTTGGCACATGTATTGGGCGTAGCGCGTACATGGGTGCTGGTAAACGGTGCATTTGAAGTGTCCGAAAAAGAAGAAAAATTATTTTTATCTCTCCTCACGCGCAAGGGAAACGGCGCGCCACTTGCACACATTACCGGGATTCAACCTTTTTGCGGATTGGACATCTTAGTAACACCGGATGTACTGATTCCGCGCCCGGAAACAGAAAATTTAGTAGAGATAATAAGTGAAAAATTTGAAAAAAAGGGGCATTATACCTTTGTGGATATGTGCACGGGGAGTGGTTGTATTGCGGTAGCACTGGCTGTCAAATTTCCAAATGCGCGCGTTTTGGCGGTAGATGTTTCTTCCGCCGCATTGCAAGTGGCAGCTCAAAATATTCGTAAACATAAACTTACCGAAAGAGTGGATTTATTGCAAAGCAACTTGTGGGAAAACGTAATGGGAACCTTTGACTTAATCATTTCCAATCCGCCATATATTCCCTCTGCCAATTTAGACAATTTGTCTCGTGAAGTAAAAGAAGAACCCCGGTTAGCGCTAGATGGGGGGGCGGATGGATATGAGGTAACCCGTCCGTTATGTCGAGCTGCAGACGGTTACTTAAATCCCGGTGGGTGGTTGGCTTTGGAATTAGATGACGGGCAACCCTGGCCGCTTGCACGCGGGTTAGCGGAAATTGACTGGAAGGCGGAAGTAAAAAAAGATATATTTAACGTAGAGCGTTTTGTGCTAGCGCAAAAAAGATAAGGAGTTTTTATGGATCGTTTTTTAATCAAGGGTGGTAAAAAATTAAAAGGGACTGTACATATTAGCGGGAGTAAAAATGCGGCCCTTCCTATACTGGTGGCGACGTTACTTACGGACGAACCTTGTGTCTTGCATCGTGTTCCTAATTTGCGCGATGTGCGCACGACGCTCAAAATGTTGGAATATCTGGGCAAGAAAGTAGAATACAGGGATAATACCGTTACCATCACAGCTAACGGCTCTTTAAAAAATACATTACCGTACGAGCTGGTCAAACAGATGCGTGCCAGTTTTTGGGTAGCCGGTCCGTTGCTTACGCGGTTTAAAGAAGCGGATATCCCGTTGCCAGGCGGTTGCGCCATTGGGGTACGTCCGGTAGATATTCACTTGAAAGGTTTTGAAAAATTAGGCGCAACGTGTGAGGTAAAATCTGGGAATGTACGCATCCACGCCGAACAATTAAATCCGGCGAACATTGTATTGCGTTTTCCTAGTGTTGGGGCAACACAAAACTTATTAATGTGCGCTTGCTTAATAGAAGGGAATACTATTTTAGACAATATTGCCAAAGAGCCGGAAGTAGATGATGTAATTGATTTCTTAAATAAAATGGGAGCCGATGTCCAGAAGGACGAAAAAGGCCGTTTAATCATTCATGGTAAAAACACATTACACGGGGCCGAACACACGGTAGTGGCGGATCGTATAGAAACAGGATCCTTTCTGTTGGCGGCTGCAGCTACGCGCGGGGATGTGTGCGTGAAAGATTGTGTACCGGAACATAATTCTATTTTATTAGACGATTTGCGTGAAGCGGGATTTGCTTTAACCGTAACCGATTCTTCGGTCCATGTACATCCCTATAACGGAGAAATTAAGCCGGTCCGTATTCGTACAGCACCTTATCCGGGTTTTGCAACCGATTTGCAGGCCCCTTGGATGACATTGATGACACTGTGTAACGGAACCGCGGAAGTAGATGAAGATATTTTCGAAAACCGTTTTATGCATGCTCCGGAACTTGTACGCATGGGAGCAGACATTTCTACAGAGAAAAGCGTAGCCCGCATCACGGGAGTTCCCTCTCTATCGGCGGCCCACGTGCAGGCATCGGATTTACGCGGAGGGTTTGCCTTGGTAATGGCCGGTTTGTGTGCGTCGGGGGAAACAGAGGTAGAGCGTGTTTATCACATTGACCGTGGGTATGAACAATTAGAGCAAAAATTAACGGCCCTCGGGGCAGATATTCGCCGTTATAATCCGGATAAAGATGCATTTTAAGGAAGCGTGTGACTTACTTTCCATGCGTAGTTCTGTTGCGGGTGTTGGCCGGACAGAATTACGCATTTTGCTTAAAAAATTAGGAAATCCAGAAAAAAATTTGAAAGTTATTCACGTGGCCGGAACAAACGGAAAAGGGTCTGTTTGTACATTATTGGCACACACACTGACAACCGCAGGGCATAAAACCGGCTTGTTTATTTCTCCACATTTAATTTATCTTACAGAACGTATCACGCTAAACGGATGTCCTATTACACGGCAATCCCTTTGTCGGATCTTGCAAAAAGTAGTATCTCTTGAAACAAATTCTCTTAATTTTTTTGAACTTTTAACCGTTGCGGCTTTTGTTTATTTTGCGGAAAAGAAAGTTGAATATGTTGTGTTGGAAACGGGGCTTGGAGGACGCAAAGACCCTACTACCGTTTGTAATCCTCTTGCCTGTGTCATTACTTCTGTCGGGCTGGATCACACGCAGCTTTTGGGAAACACGCTACAGAAGATAGCTGCGGAAAAAGCAGGCATTCTTAAGAAAAAAGTTCCTGTTTTTTGCGGGGAAATCCCACCGGCGGCTTTGCGTGTCGTGCGTTCTTATGCAGGGAGGAAGGGAGCTCTTTTGAAGTTCGTTCGAACGGGAAGTCCTTTTTCCTGTGTTCGGATAAAGTGGTACAAAAACGAAATGATTTTATCGGACGGGCAGTCAAATTGGCCGTTGCATGTAATCGGGGAAAAGCAGCCCCTTAATGCATGTTTGGTTTATCAAATTTGTACTCATTTAGCGATTCCCGCCGCTGCAATAAAAAAAGCTTTTAAAACAATACGGCTAGAGGGACGTTTTGAATCGATTTCTCAGCGGAAGAATCGATTTATTTTGGATGGAGCGCATAATCCTCAAGCTATCAAATCTTTAATCTCTTTGTGGCAGAAACATCCTCAATATCCGCACGGAACGCTATTGTGCGGATTTATGAAGGATAAAGATTTTCCGCAAATGTTACATCTCTTGCAACCCCATTTTGAAGATGTAATTATAACCTGTCCTCCTTCTAGACGTGCTTGCGGATCGAAGGAACTGGCCCCCTTCCTTAGCAAGGATGTTGTTTTTGAACCTGATTTTAAAAAAGCTTTTACCCGGGCAAAACAAAAGCGGTTAGTGGTTTGTACGGGGTCTTTTTACTTGGTGGGGGCGTATTTGCACAAACTCAAGATAGAAATAGAATCAGTTGACACTGCAGTCCGGTTTGTGGTTAAATAATAGTGATATCTTTATAGGATCTGGTATGGCGATGGATCAACATAAACAAGGCAAAAGTGAAATTGCCCAATTTTTAGAAAGGTTTAAAGAGCAAACTTCTCCTACTCCGGCGGAGCCCTCTCTTTACGATACACCTTTTGACCAAGAAGAACCGTCTTCTTCCGAGCATTCTTTTGAGCGTTTGGAAAGAAAAATTCAGGAATTGGAAGAAAAATTTGAAATTTCTTCTTCCCAAAATGAATTAATTCTATCGGAATTATCCCACACACGCGAGTCGCTGGGGCACCAAAAAAGCCGTGATGCTTTTTTGCGTCACATTTCACGAACTATTGCTTCACTAAAAGCCAGTGTGGAAAATCTATCCCGTGTACAACGGCGCAAATCCTTTGATTACGAAGACGAAGGAAAATATTTCGAAGAAGATTGGCTGGAAGATTTTGACGCTGCCCCTTCGCGGGAGTTTGAAGAAGATTCCCGGGCAAGAAGACGTCGCCGGCAGGAACAGGAAGAAAAAGAACGCGCTCTTTCCAGCTTGCGCCAAAAAGCTTCTCAATTAAAAGCCGTGAACAGTGCTCTTGATCGGGAGATTAAGAAAGTACAACGGGAAAAATTTGAAGCGCTTAAAAAATCAGCCGAGCAAGCCAAAGAGATTTTGTCCCTGCGCGAGCAACTGACAGCCGCGGAAGAAAAATTTAAAACGTTTGATTTCGAAGATCGCATCGTTTCCGTTAAACAAGCGTACCAGCAACGTGTTTCTAATTTGGAAACCCAATTGAAAGAAATTTCGGACACGTGCATGAAACAAGTGGAAGAAATAGAATCTCTCAAAGCGGAAAATTTAAAATTGAACCGTGCTGCCCGGGAAAAAGACCTCTTACAGTTGCGTTTGCATGAAACGGAACAACAGGTGGCTTCCTTGAAACAAGAACTATCCGTGATGGAAAATAGTTCTCATTTACCCCCGGGAAAATTGCTTTCTACCCAAGAGAAACTGCAAACGCTGGAAACACAACGGGAAAGTTTATCGGTGGAGTTGGAACAATCGCAGACATCGTTGGATGCGGTACGCCAAGAGAAAGAATTGTTGGAAAAGAATTTCAAAGAATTGCTCTCCAAAATTAATAATAACGATGCCGTAATTGCACAATTAAAGCAGAAGATAGAAGTGTTGAGTCGTCAAAACGAAGCTTTTGCCAAAGAAAAAACGCAATTAGGGGCCGTCAAAACAAAACTTACCAAATACGTGGTAAAATTAAATAAAGAAAAACACGAGTTGGAAAAAGATAAAGAAGAAATTTCACAAGAAAATAAACAACTGCGTAGCCAAAGTGCGGCCTTGTTGGCGGCACATTTGGTCCATGAAAAAGAGCAAGAAGATTTGGCCAAGGCCAAAGCACAAAAACACAAACCGCAAGCTCCCGTTTCACCGGTAGAAAAACAAAATCCGTCGCCGGATATCACGGCGCAAAAGCCACCGGTAAAACCGACGGAGCCCGCTGCTCCCCAAAAAGATGCATCTTCCAAAAATTCGTCCGAAGATTTGCCTGAAATTAAAATAGTGCAAAACGAACCCGAACCTGATTTTTTGGACGGGGGCGAAGATTTCTTGGAAAAAACAGGGAATTTCTTCGGCCGGATTAAATGGTCCATCTTCGGGGAAGATAAATAGGAAAATTTATGTCTGTGATGAAAGTAATCGTGTTATACGGCGGTATTTCTACGGAACACGAAGTATCCGTCCATAGTGCGCAGACGGTCTGTCGCACGCTCGCTTCTCAACCGGAAAAATATACGGTTTATCCTGTTTTTATCAGTAAGACAGGTCGTTGGTTTTTGCAACAAGAGTGTGGCCCCCAAACCCCGCAAGATGTGGCCATTACACCTGTGTTAGAGGAGGGAGTTACTTTTCGTTCTCTAAAAGGAGATGTGGCCGTACATGCGGATGTTGTGTTCCCTGTTTTACACGGTACGAACGGGGAAGACGGGACTATGCAAGGATTTTTGGAAACTTTACAAATCCCTTACGTAGGGTGTAATGTGTTGGCTTCGGCCGTCGGAATGGATAAAGAACTTTCGAAACGGATGGCACAAGTTGCAGGAGTTCCGATTGTGGCGTACCAAAAAATAACAAAAGGAGATTCTTACGACGAAGCCCAGCTGTTGCAATGGGCGCAACAGCAAGGATATCCGTTGTTTGTCAAACCGGTACGTTTGGGGTCTTCCGTGGGGGTTCGAAAAGTAACTTCTCCGGAAGAATTGCCGGCAGCCATTGCTTTTGCATTACAATTTGACACGGCTGTTTTGGTAGAAAAAGGAATAGAGTCCGCGCGGGAAATTTTCTGTGCGGTATACGGGGACGAACAAAAAGTATATGTATCCGCTCCCGGAGAGTTGTGCCAAAACAACAGCGAATTTTTTGATTATAATACCAAATATTTAGTAACGGGCGGATGTGATATGCATATCCCCGCGCCTATTCCTGAGTCGGTAGCACAAGCTCTAAAGCGTGATACGGAAGTAATTTTCAAGGCCTTACAAACCAGTGGTTTCGCGCGGGTTGATTTTTTGATGGACCGTCAAGGAAATTATTTCTTTTCCGAAATCAATACAATCCCGGGTTTAAGTGAAACAAGTTTGTTTCCGCAACTTTTTGAAGCCGGTAATCACCCTTACTCCACTATTTTGGACCGTTTAATCGAAATGGCCTTGCAGGTTTATAAATGTAAAAAATCATTAGCGGTATCACGTTTATGAAATGGCAACGCTGGTTCTTTTCTTTTTCCCTTTTTGTTTGGCTTTTTTTCGTGCTTTGTATATTGGGACTATTGGTTAATGTTCTTTTTATTGCACGGGATTTATCTTTTAACACCGTCTTTTTGCGTCTTCATATAGGGTTTGGACTCCTGTATTTATTTCAAATTATTTTCATCCTTTTGCGGGAAAAATGGGTCTGTGTGCTCACGTTATTACAAGGTGTTTTGGCATTATTTACAACGCATGATTTTGCCTTTGTGCCGGTATTACGCTTTTTAGGGCAGATATATTATCTTTTCACGATTCCTACTGTGGGAAGTATGAAGGTATACAAATATGTTATGGTGTCCCTGGCATTTACATTGCAGTTGTTTAGTGCGTATGCGTTATTTGTAGATCTAAAGCCAGAGGAAGAACAGTCCTTACAACCTACTTCTTTACCGCCTGCAAATTGCGATGAACCTCGCGCATAATTCTCTTATTGCTGTAAGTATTGCCGGATGGTATCTTCTTTGAACGATAGAAATGTTCCGTTTGTAATAGAAGCGCGGGCTTTTTCCATAAGTCGTATTAAAAATCGAATATTGTGAATGGAAAGCAAACGGTGGCTGGTCAACTCGGCTGCTCGGTAGAGATGGCATAAATAAGCGCGTGAATAATGACGGCAAGTAAAACAATCACATTGATCATCCAAAGGGATATCTTCCGACCGATATTGTGCATTTTTAATATTAATACGCCCGTTGCCGGTCATGGCAAGGCCGTTTCTGGCTACGCGGGTGGGCCAAACACAATCAAACATATCTACGCCCCGTTCAATGGCGTTTAACATTTCCACGGGGGTTCCCAATCCCATAAAATACCGCGGTTTCCCTTCAGGCAGATTTTCTGTTACAGCCGAAACGGAAACATTCATTTGCTCTAAGGTTTCTCCCAAAGAAAGCCCACCGATGCAGTACCCGTGAGTAGGGAGAGAAGCCATGTGCAGCGCGGCCTCTTTGCGTAAATCCGGGAAAATCGCCCCTTGAATAATACCAAACAAGAGAGAATTTTTTACTTGAAAAGATCCGTCTTCCTTTGGAGTAATAAGCTGTTGTGCGACGGTTTGTTGATAGGCCTTGGCCGCGCGTTCTGCCCAACGTTTGGTAAGGTTTAGAGCTTCGCGGGCATCGTGTTTAGAAGGATCTTTGGCGTGAATACACACATCCAGCATGGTCCAAATGTCCGAGCCGATTTCACTTTCGAATTGAATCACGTTTTCCGGCGTAAAAAGATGTTTGCTTCCGTCGTGATGAGACTGAAAAGTAACGCCCTCTTCTTTGATTTTGCGGAATTTGGGTAAACTGTATACTTGAAACCCTCCCGAATCAGTTAAAATGCTTCCGTCCCAATGCATAAATTTATGTAGGCCGCCCATTTGTTGTAACAACTTGGTAGTAGGGCGCAAATACAAATGGTAGGTATTGGAAAGTAAACATTCCGCTCCGGCATTTCTTAAATCTTCATCCGTCAATGCTTTTACGCATGCTTGTGTGGCTACCGGCATAAAAACCGGGGTTTGTATGACACCGTGCTGGGTGTAGAGACGTCCGGTTCGGGCTTTGGAGTGAGTATCTTTTGCTAAGACGGTAAAAGGTGATATCATACTTTATTTTACCATATCCGGAAAGACTTGTCAGTTCGGTCATTCTATTGCTTTTGGACCGTTTTTTTGGTAGTATTATCAGGGGGATTCCCCGTTAAAATACAATACTGTGCGAGGATATTTTATGATTTGTACCAAAAAAGGTTTTACACTGACCGAATTATTGGTGGTGGTAATGGTAATTGGGGTATTGGCGGCGGTCATTTTGCCCAAGTATAACAAAGTATTGGAAACACGTAAAACTACAGAGGCGGAAGAGTTTTTGGCAGCCATGCGTGATGAGCAAGAATTTCTTTGTATGGAAAAAGGAAAGTATGAAAAGTTTCTTGATAGATTGAACGTAGCAGAAGGGCTCGAAAGAACCGATGGTACGGTTGCTGAATGTCGTGTACAGAGTGCATATTATGTATATTGTAATTCTGTGGAGGGAAAAGGTGTCCCGGCTATCATTGCGAAATCGCGTGGAGAGCAGGAATACGCGATTGGGATTCGTCTGACGGATGGAATGTTGGCATGTGAAAAATCTGAAGGTGGTCCTTGTGACAACTTAAGTAAAGATTATTCCGAATGGGATGCTGTGTTTAATGAATCTACCGATGACGTAAAATGTAATTTTACTGATTAGGGCATGGTTGGGGGCAATTGCCACATTTGTAGTAACCTAAATAAAGATTGTTTTGAATGGAGTGCTTTCATTGGTTCGATGAACATTTTTATCGGTAACGCAGAGAGATATCCTTGATCTTTAAGATAAATTTTGGTAAGTATATACAGGCCACTCTTATGAGCGGCCTGTTTGCTTTTCTTGAGATGAGTCGTGCAAAAGAAATTCTTTTGTCCGGCTCTTGTTTGTATTTGCTTTAGTTCTTTTAACATATCTAATTATAACTAATTAGAACTATTATAATATAAATAATTTTAATTAAAAAAACAACTCCTTTTATTTAAAATTTTATTTTTCCGTACGCACGCGTGCAGGAACGCTTAGAAATTAGTAAAATAAGTAAGTATGGAGATTATTGCATTATTACCTGTTTTATTTTTTTCAATCGTATTGCATGAGTTTGCACACGGTTTTGCCGCCTACCGATTAGGAGATGATACAGCATATTTAAGTGATCGTTTAACATTAAACCCGCTCAAGCATGTAGATACTCTGGGCACGCTGGTTGTGCCGGCATTGTGTTATCTGATGGGATGGCCGCTCTTTGGTTGGGCAAAACCGGTACCGGTAAATCCGATGCGCTTGCCTTCTCCTCGTAAAGATATGGGTAAAGTGGCTGCCGCTGGGCCGATTGTCAATTTGCTGTTGGCGGTTTTGTTTGCGGGAATTTTGAAGCTGGTAGTTGTGTTTCAGGGAAGTTTCTCTGTGGGTATTTTACTAGCGTCGGTGGAAATGTTGAAATACGGTATTTTAATCAACATCTTTTTGGCAATTTTTAATTTAATACCAATCCCGCCGCTTGACGGAGGCCGTATCGCCACGGCCCTGTTGCCGGTAAAACAAGCAGTGTGGTATGACCAGGTAATCGGGCGGTTCGGGATGTGGATTGTATTTGCGCTCATTTTAACAGGCGCAGTGAATTATTTGCTTTTTCCGCCGGCAAATTTTGCGTGGGCGGTAATTCTAAAAATTTTTAGATTATAAGAGGACTTTTATGGCAGAAAATAAAATTGTGTTATCCGGTATGAGACCGACGGGAAAACTCCATTTAGGTAATTTCCACGGAGCTCTTAAAAACTGGGTTTCTCTGCAGGGAAAATATGATTGCTACTTCTTTGTGGCAGATTTGCATTCCTTGACGACCGCCTACCAGCACACGGAAAACCTGGCCCAAAACAGTGAAGATATGTTAATCGATTGGTTAACTGCCGGATTGGATCCTCAAAAATGTACGATTTTTATCCAATCGGACGTACCGCAGATTAGCGAACTTAATACCCTTTTGGGAATGATTACCCCGTTGGGTTGGTTGTTGCGCAACCCGACGTACAAGGAGCAAATTCAAGAACTTTTGAAACAAAAATATGCAGGGCAACTGGATGAAAAATCCCTGGGGGAAAAGATTGCCTCCATTGCCGGCGATGATGAAATTTCTTGTTTTGGCTTTTTGGGATATCCGGTATTGATGGCTACGGATATTTTGATTCAACAGGCCGCGTATGTGCCGGTAGGAAAGGACCAAACGGCCCATTTGGAAATTGCACGGGATTTGACCCGCCGCTTTGCCGAAATTTACGGAGAACAAGTGTTTACGGAACCTCAACCGCTCTATACCACCGTAGCGCGTGTGCCCGGGATTGATGGGCGAAAAATGTCCAAATCGTATAACAATGCTATTTCGTTGGGGGAGGACTTGGACAGCGTACGAAAAAAGGTAATGTCTATGTTTACAGACCCCAATAAAAAAGGAGCGCATGACCCGGCCAACCCGGAAGGGTGTGTGGCTTATGCATTTCACAAAATTTATAACCCTAACGTTTCTAAACGGTGCGAAGAATGCAAAGCCGGTGCTTTGGGATGCGTGGCTTGCAAGAAAGAATTATTTGCTTTGATGGAACCGGAACTGGTAGCATTTTCCGAACGGAGAAAACTTTTTGAGGGTGACAAAGCCCAATTGGCACAAATTGTAAAAGACGGTAAAGCCCGTGCCTGTCAGAATGCGGAACAAACTTTACAACGTGTAAAACGTGTGATGCGGATGATTAAATAAGTATGCTTACAACCCCTACGCCTATTAACGTTCATATCAATGTATTCGAAGGTCCGATGGACCTGCTGTTGCATTTGATAAAAAAAGATAATTTGGATATTTGTGATATCAACATTGCCGAAATCACCAAACAGTATTTAGATTATCTGAACGTAATGAAAGAGTTGAATTTGGAAGTGGCCGGTGAATTTTTGGTGATGGCCAGTACGCTGATGCAAATTAAGGCAAAAACATTGTTGCCTTCCCAAGCGCCTACTTCTGAAGATGAAGGTCCTAACCCGGTCAAAGAATTGATTGCCAAGTTGGTAGAATACCAGAAATACAAAGAAGCCAGCAAGTATCTAAACGAACAACTGGAAGCCAACAAAGATAAATTTTATCGCTCTGCTCCTATCTTTGATGATGGAGAAAAGGTAATCAATTTGCAACTATTTGATTTGCTCAGCGCCGTCAAGCGGGCTTTTGACCGTTTGGACGAACGTAAGCGGATTGAATTATTAAATATCGAAGAATTCCCCATTGAAGGAAAAATGGAAAAAGTAGTAAATTTATTCAAAACGCGCGAATGGGTATTGTTGGATGAAATTTTTGTAGGGGAAACAAAAAAACGCGGAATCATTACTTGTTTTATGGCGGTATTAGAGCTGATGAAAATCCGTAAACTCATTGCCCGTCAGGATGAAAAATTAGGACAAATTCGCATTTATTTAAATCCTGAAACAAAAGATAAAGATTTTAAAGCCCTTATGCATGGAGAAGAGAATTAATATGTCGGAAGAAGAAAACTTGTCGCAAACAACCCCTTTACCTGACTCGCAATCGCAAACAGAAGAAACATCTTCTGCTGCGTCCGATACGCAGGATGCGCAATCGCTTGAATTGTTGCAACGGGAAGATTTGAAACAGATTGTAGAAACATTGTTGTTTATTACGGATCGTCCCGTTAAACCCAGCCGTTTGGCAGATGTAATTGAAAATACAGATGGACGCAAAATACGAGAAATTATTTTAGCCCTGAAAGATGAATATGCCGCCCGTGGCAGTGCTGTACAAATTGTGGAAATCGGCGGCGGATTCCAAATGTGTACCAAGCCGGAATACGGCCGTTGGGTGCGCCGTTTATACAACGAAAAAATGACGACCCGTTTATCCAATGCGGCTTTGGAAACATTGGCCATTGTGGCTTACAAACAACCCATTACCCGCGCGGAAATGGAAGCTATCCGAGGAGTGGATGTAGCCGGGCCCTTAGAAAAATTGTTAGACCGCGGTCTTGTGCGCGTTGTAGGAAAGAAAGACACCATTGGACGTCCGATGGTGTACGGTACCACGGATGAATTTTTGCGAACGTTTGGACTTAATAAAATTTCCGAATTACCGGATTTACAGGTATTTGCCGCAAAGAGCTTACAAGAAAAACAGGAAGATTTGCCCTTTGCAGAGCCGTTACCTCCGGTTGGTGAACCCGCTATCATTCCATTGGAACAGTTGGAAGGCGAGGAAAAATTCCAAGCGTTGGACGAGTCCGGTGCCGACCCGTTTTTTACTCGTATGAGTTATAACAAAGGGGATGTGTTTGCACAATTGGATGCTTCATCGGAAAATTCTTCTTCACAGGAAGAAGTCGTACCTTCGCAAGATCCGTTGCAAACGTCTCCGGCAGAAGAAACCGTAGCGGAGGAAGCGACTGCTGATGTATCGGTGGAACAATCCGCGCAGGAGGAACAAAAATGAACATTGTACTGGCTGCCAGCGAAGCTTTCCCTTTTTGCAAAACAGGCGGTTTGGCCGATGTGGTCGGAGCGCTTTGCCAGCAGTTTGCCGGGCGCAGGGGAAACAAAGTTTTATTGTTCCTGCCGCATTACCGCAATATTACGCGGGTTTCTTCTCTCAAAATTGTCCCGGGTGTTTATTTGATTCCCATTGGCGATAAGATTGAGCAGGCCTCCCTTTCATACGTAAATTGGGGCAATGTACTCGTTTTTTTCATTAACAACCGTCATTATTTTGACCGTCCCGCTTTATACCGTACCAAAGAAGGCGAATACGGAGATAACGATGAACGGTTTATCTTTTTTAACCGAGCGGTTTTGGAAGGGTGTAAATTTATTGGGTTCCGACCCGATATTATTCACTGCCACGATTGGCAAACGGGGCTCATCCCTGCCTATCTAAAAACGGTCTATAAGTTAGATGCTTTTTATACACGTACCCACAGTTTATTTACCATTCACAATATTGCCTATCAGGGGCATTATCCGTATTCTTCTTTCCGTAAAGCGGGGTTCCATCCTGTGGACTATACCCCGGAAAAGTTTGAATATTACGGAGGAATTAGCTTTTTGAAAAGTGGTTTAGTGTTTGCGGATCAAATCAATACGGTCAGCCCTAATTATGCCAAAGAAGTACAGAAAAATGCGGCAATGGGATTTGGCTTGGAGGGGGTCCTCCGTACGCGCAGTGACCGTTTCTGCGGAATTCTCAACGGTATTGATACCGATGTGTGGGACCCGGAATTGGATCCGGTACTTTCCATGGGTTACGATTGTATGGAAATGGAAAAAGGAAAAATGGCCGCCAAACTTACTTTACAGCAACAGTGTAAATTGGTGCAAGATCCGGATATCCCGCTAGTGGGAATGGTATCGCGGTTGGATTATCAAAAGGGACTTGATATGGTGGTCCGTGTGGTTGAACGGCTGAAAAATCAAGCACAATTTGTTATTTTGGGAACGGGAGATCCCCGTTTGGAAAAGGCGTATCAGAGCTTGGCACGCAAGCATCCCGGGGCGGTGAGCTATAGTAATCGCCTGGATGAAGAGTTAGCACATCGTATTTATGCCGGTGCCGATTTATTTTTGATGCCTTCGCGTTTTGAGCCGTGCGGACTTTCGCAATTGATTTCTATGAAGTATGGAACGTTGCCGGTAGTATCCCGCGTGGGGGGATTGGTGGATACGGTGCGTGGGTATACAGGGGATAACAGCGACACCGCAACCGGATTTTTTATCAGTCAACTCAATGAACAGGGAATTTTTGAAACAGTAGCCAACGCATTGCAGGTATATACACGCAAAGGTGTTTGGCAAAGATTGGCTAAAAATGCCATGCGGCAAGATTTGTCTTGGGAACGTTCCGCTCAAGCGTATTTGGATTTATATAGCAAAACTATTTCTTAAAAAGGGATTAAATAATAGGGGGAAATATGGACGATCTTTTTGAGGAACCTCGTAGAAAAGATAAAAAAATTCCACAGCAACCGCACTTATACCGCAAATTATTTTTGTTGGTATTTGCAATTGCGTTGTTGTGGCAAGGGCTTATTTTTGTGGATGTTCGGTTGAGTAGTTATTATCAGGAATTACGTGATTCCTTTAAAGTGATTTTGACGATTTCTTCCGCTGAAAATAATGAACAACTTTCCCAATTGGGTGACAGTTTAAATCAAAAAACAGACATTCAAACCGTAAAATTGTTTTCTCCCAAGGATGCATTGGACATTGTTCGCCAACAGAATCCGCAGTTAGTAGAATCACTGCTTTTGATGGGCAAAGAAAGGATGCCGGCTTATTTTGAATTGACGCTTTCTCCACAAGCTATTAATAACATTCGGCCGTTCGTGGATAATTTAGCCGCGGAATATGAAAATTTGGTCCCTCACTATAACGAGGAACACGCCGCCTTGGTTCTTTATACGGGGATATGTTCCAAAGTATTGCATCTTGTTTTTGTGCTGTCCTTATTGGTATTTTTAACTTTTATGTTTTTGGTAGAAGCTACTCCCGTTTCCGGTACGCACAGTTGGGGGGGAGTTTTGTCCGGTATTTTAGCGGCGTTATTGGCCTGTGTTGTATTTGCCGGATTATTATATCCTACCGGTTTTTTGGCACAAGCGGTTTCCCATTTCACTTCGTTGGGGCGGGAATTATTGCTAATTGTTTTTTGTGGATTACTTGGGTGGACGTTGTCTAAATGGCAAAAATTTTAAACTTATTTCTGATTTGTATGTTTATCGCTTTGCCGCTTTATTGCGACGAAGCAGCTGAACATCAGCAAAAATTGGCCAAGCTTAAAAATGAAGCAGCGCAGAAAGAAAAAGAATTAAAAAAATATCGCGAACAGGAAAAGAAAATTTCCAAGGAAATTTCTGCGTTGCAATCAAAGCAAGCTCGTACGCAACAGCTGAAAAACAAATTGGAAAGTGATATTTCTTTGTTAGAACAAAAACTTTTGTCGGTGGAAGAAAAGCGTGCGGCTTTGGAGCGTAGTATGCCGCTGTGGCGAGGGGTAGCGCTGGAGGAATTGTCCAATTTTTATTTTTTACCCGAGTGTGCGGCTTGCCCGGGGGGATATAGTTTAGAACAAAAAATCTTTGTGGACCGCATGCTGACGCATAAGGCGGCTTTTGCATCGACTCTTCACCGGGAAACAAAAGAAGCTAAAGAACGTATTCTTTCCTTTGAAGAACGCAATAAAAAATTATTGGCGCAATCTTCCCAGGTAAAAAAAGAAGAAGCTGTTATTTCCAAATCATTTAACAAGAAGAAAAAGGATTTGGATGTCACGAAACGAAAGGCGGATGCTGTTCGACGGGAAATTAATGAATTAAACAAATCGGCTACCGAGTTAAACAATTTGTTGGCTTCTTTCGAACGGAAGCGTAAATCTTCCGATAAAAAAGCGGCGGGTACTTCGCCGGACAAACCTTACGAAGGACCTAAAATCAATTTGCCGGCTCACTCGTTACCTTGGCCCGTGCAAGGGAAAGTAATTAGTCCGTTTGGTAAAGAGTATCGTGCGGACTTGAATACTTGGATTTTTAGAGATGGTATTAAAATATCGGCTACGTACGGGACGGCGGTACACGCTGTTTTGGCAGGTAGTGTGATTTATGCGGGGCCGTTCCGTTCGTATGGAAATGTGGTGATTGTGGACAACGGAAAAGGTATTTTTACCATTTATGGATTTTTGAAGGAAATAAAGGTTTCCGTAGGTAGTAAATTAGACGTACAAGGTATATTGGGAACGGCTGGGAAGGATACGCAAGCTTCTTCCGGGACGGGTCAAAGTGCTGTTTATTTTGAAATTCGTCAAGGAACTACCGCGGTTGACCCAGAACATTGGTTAAAATAGGGATATTTATGAAAAAATCAAAAATAAATCGTTTCGCTGTTTGGGCAGCGGTTATCTTCTTTTTGGGGACATTGTTTCCTTACGCTTATGCGACTGTAGACAAAAGCTTGAAAAAAATCCGTACATTAGTAGATGTCATCGAATTTGTGAAAGACAATTATGTTGAAACAATAGACACGGATGTATTGATTACGGGGGCTGTCAAAGGGGTGGTGGATGAATTGGATGATTTTTCTCAGTATCTGGATGAAAAAGAATACAAGGCCTTAAAAAACGAAACGAAAGGAGAATTTGGCGGTATTGGGATGCGTTTGCAGAAAACGGATGATTTTATTACGGTGGCTACCCCCATGCCGGGTACTCCGGCTTTTAAGGCCGGTATTATGCCGGGAGATCGTATTTTGGCGGTGGATGGTAAAGAGGTTGTTTCCATGAAGTTGGACGAAGCTGTGGCGTTAATGCGTGGACCGGCCGGGAGTAAAGTGAAATTAAGTATCAGCCGTAAAAACGACAAAGGGGAATATGAGCCGATTCCGGACATTACATTGAAGAGAGCTACCATTGTGCCGGAAGTGGTTTATTACCGCATGTTGCCCGACAACATAGGGTATGTTTATTTGGTTGATTTTTCGGGGCACAGTACCGAAGAAGTAAAAAAAGCTTTGGCAGAGTTAACCAAACAAGGGATGACTTCTCTTATCTTGGATTTGCGTTTTAACCCCGGTGGATTGTTAACAGGGGCGGTGGATATTGCCAAATTATTTTTACCGGAAAATGAGATGATTGTATATACCAAAGGGCGTAAACCGGAATATTATCAGGAATATAAAACGGTTGGTAAGCCGCTCTATCCGCAACTTCCCATGGCGGTACTTGTCAATCAAGGATCTGCCAGTGCCAGTGAAATTGTATCGGGGGCGTTACAAGATAACGGGCGTGCTTTTATCGTCGGGCAACGTACGTTCGGCAAGGCCAGTGTACAGCAAGTGATTCCGCTTGCCGGCGGTTCAGCTTTGCGTTTAACGATTGCCAAGTATTACACTCCTTCCGGCAAATTGATTCACCGGAATTACCGGGACAAAACGAAAGAGGATGAGGGCGGAATTTGGCCGGATATCGAAGTAGACGTAAAGCCGGAAGATGATGTGAAAGTGCTTATGCAGTACAATAATATTGTGTACGTGCCGGGTACCAAACAAGCCGTTCCCGAATTTAAAGAAGAAGATAAAGTGTTAGATAAAGCGGTGGAAGTGTTGACCGGGAAAATATCCCTGGAAGATGCTAAAGCGCAATCCAAACAACTTGCTGCACAACGAAAAGAAGAAAAAGAAAAACAGCAAATGCAAGAAAAGAAAACGAATTCTGCCGAATAAATATGAAAAAAGATTTTATGATTTTGGGAATTGAATCTACTTGTGATGAAACTTCCGCCGCTTTACTACGCGGAGGAAAAGAGATTGTAACCAATGTAATTTATTCCCAAATTGAAGAACATAAAAAATATCACGGAGTTGTGCCGGAATTGGCTAGTCGGGCCCATGCGGCAAAAATTGCCACGGTCATAAAGGAGGCGTTAGGAAACCATCCGCTTGATTATGTGGCGTTTGCCAGTGGCCCCGGATTACCGGGAGGGTTAATGGTAGGCAGAGTGGCTGCGGAAACTTTGGCACAATTTAAAAATGTACCTCTGATAGGCGTCAACCATTTGGAAGGACATATTTTTGCATGTGATTTTGAAGGGAATGAAGTAAAGAATCGCTTAAAATTTCCGTTGGTGGCATTGGTCGTTTCCGGTGGGCATACGGAATTGTGGTATGTAAAAGATTATGGGCAATACAAAGTGCTTGGAAGGACGAGGGATGATGCTGCCGGAGAAGCTTTTGACAAAGTAGCCAAATTGTTGGGCTTACCCTATCCGGGCGGACCGCAAGTGTCGAAACAAGCGCTTAACGGCCGGCGGGACGGGATTGCTTTTCCGCGTCCGTTATTGCCGGGAACGTGGGATTTTTCCTTCAGCGGAATTAAAACAGCGGTCAGTTACTACTTGCGTGACCACAAAAATTTTAGTATTCCTGATGTATGCGCCAGTTTTGAGCAAGCCATGGTGGATACCCTGGTTACCAAAACATTAAAAGCTGCCCAAAAGTACAAAGTGCATCACATCGCTGTAGGTGGTGGTGTAGCGGCTAACACGTTATTGCGCGAACAAATGCAGCAAGCTGCCGCCGCGCAAAAAATAGAAGTGCACTTTGTGGAAAGGAAACTTTCCTCGGATAATGCAGCCATGATTGCCCTGGCGGCTTATCAAAAGCTAGCATATGCGGAAAAAACAGGACGGCCGTTCCAACGCAACATAACGATTGATCCCAATATGCAAGTGCGCAGTTGGAAATAAGCAGGAGCAACTATGATTTTATGGGTTTTACCGGACGCGGGAGACAAATCAAGAGAACGCATGGAAGCATTTGTAGCCCGGTTCAAAAAAGAAAATCCGTCCATAAATATTTCAATTCGTATTTTTACGCGGAATATTTTGTGGCGCCGGATGTTTACCATTAAGCATCCTACTTACGAAGAGGAAATCCCGGATATTATTCAAATTCCGCATTACTGGACCGCGCTTTTGGTGCGGGAAGGTGTGGCTGCCAATTTGTCGGAATTGGATCCGGGGCTCTCGCTTACCAACTGTTTGCTGCCACTGAAAAATGCTTGTTATCAACCGGGTACAAAAGATATTTATTCTTATCCTTGGTGGTTTGATGTCAGCGCATTACACTACCGTACTGACCATTTAAAATTGGTATCTTCCAATCCGGAAAAAGACCTTTCCACTTGGAATGGGTTGTTGCGCGTTTGCGCTGCGTTACAAAACACGTTCCGGGATGTCCCCGGTTATTACCCGATGCAAAACAGCGATTGGCGCGGTTCTTTATCCATGCGTCTTGCGTTGCCGTGTATTTGGGGCAAAGGGGTTGATTTGCTTTCTGCGGATTATAAAAATACATTTGTTGGTACCAAAGCATTTAAAGAGGGATTACGTGCGTACATCAATTTAGCCATTCATGAGTATATGCCCATTTTACGGGAACGCGGTTCTTTAGGGACGATGGCCTCCGGCAAGGCCAGTTTAATTTTATCACGTAAGCAAGGGTCGTTTAATGCGCCGCGCGGAATTCAAATTCGCACACTGCCGGTACCGTCAACGGGGCAGAATTCGCAAGCGTATTTGTCGGGGATGAATTTATTTATCAATACGTTATCGCAGGAGAAAAAGAACGCGCTTAAATTTATTAAATTTTGTGCGCGGGCGGACAATCAAATTGAATACGCGGCCAAGATTGATGCGTTCCCGGCGTTTGAAGACGCCTTTGAACATTTTGTATTTTCGTCTTCCAGGCGGTTGGAGACATACAGTAACATTTTAGCTTCGGCGCGCACGTTGCCCAATATTACGGTAACGGGGTCCGTAATGGAAATTTTAAAACGCGTCTTAGCGGTATGTGCGGCGCAAATTGTGGCGGGAAAATTTTCACAACAATTTTTAGATAAAGAATTGGACACGGCCGCCCGGGAAATAGAATATCTGTTGTCCATATATGAGGGATAATTATGTTTGACCGAAAATCATATACCCTTTATAAATTTCACAAACAATTAAACCAATCGTTTCAAGACAAGCGCGAACTTTTGGAATGTGCTTTGCCGGCGTTGCGCAACTTGTTTAAATTAGACCGTGCTTACTTTTTTAATTGGCAACAGGAAGAAGCGCGGTTGTCTTTGCGGATGATGTGCACCAAAGATTACTGCATGGACAAACAGGAAGATATTTCAGTAGTTAATGAACCGCCGTTTCTCAAACAATTATTGCAAGAAGGCGTTACGGAAACAACGGATTTAAGCTATCCGGCTGTTTATGCCTTGCTTAAATGGCAACGCCCCAGCATGGAGTTGCGCGGCGGGGAAGTGCACACGTTTATGCAGGAACGTTTGGGAATGTTACGTTTGGAACGGTTCCGCAAAAGCCGTGTTTTTACGCCGCAAGAACTTGATTTAATCAAAGCATTGGCGCAAGAAATTTCGCACAATTTACGCAACACGGAAATTGACCAAGCCAAAAACCAACGTTTAAATGTATCGACGGCGTTGAATGATTTGTCTACGATATTTGCCTCTTCGTTGCGGTTAAACGACGGTTTGGAGCTTATTTTAAAAGGCGTACAAAAATATTTCCGTTTTGACCGTGTTCGCTTGTATTTAACCGACCCGTACGGCCGGCGCATTAAATCCATTTTAGGGGTGGATGTTTCCGGCGAAGTGGTGCACGAAAACGTCTCCCGCTTGGGCGAACGGGAAAGTGCGCTGCTCAAAGAAGTTTTTGAATCTTCGGTCACGTACCGTTCCAGCCGCAGCGTGTTTTACATTCCGCTCAAAGTACAGCGCAACAAGGTTGGTTTTTTGGCGTTTGATAATTTGCTTTCGCGGCGGGCGATAGGGTATTTGGACTTTATTTCGTTACAACAGTTTGCTTCGCAAATGGCGTTGTCGATTGATAACGCGCGGTTGTTTGAGCGCGTGCAAGAACTTTCCAATTATGACGAGCTGACCAAACTTCCGGTGCGGCGTTATTTTAACGAAAAATTTTCGGAAGAAATTTACCGTTGCAAACGGTTTGATTTAACGTTGTCGCTGATGATTATGGACATTGATTTTTTCAAACAAATCAACGATACTTACGGTCACCAAATTGGGGACTGGGCCTTGCAAGAAGTCAGTAAAGTGGTGCGCAGCTGCTTGCGCCAAACGGATGTGCCGTGCCGTTTTGGCGGGGATGAAATGGTAATTATGTTGCCGCGCGCCAATGGCGAGGAAGCCAAAGTAATTGCCCAACGTTTGCAACAGCGCATTACCGCCATTGTGCTCCCTACGCGGTTTACGGAAGGCAAAGAAGTACATCTAAGCATCAGCCAGGGGATTTCCTCTTTCCCGCAAGACGGTTCCACCGCGGAAGAACTGCTGGAAAAAGCGGATAAAGCGTTGTACGTTGTCAAGCAAAACGGGCGCGGGCATTACGCAGTGTACCGGGATGTGGCCGGGCAAACGGAACTGTTTGACATTAAATAACACGCGTATTTTTCTTCTATGTGGGGGATATTGTTAGCCCCGCAAGCGGTTTTTATTCTTCGTAAAAATTGCCCGCATAGCGGTTCTTTTATTTTTCACAAAAATTCTCTTGACAAATACCCTCGAAAGTGCGAAAATTTAAAAGTAAGATTATCGGCGTTGGTTTTCGGGGAACCGGCACGCCGTTTTGTGCATTAGAAAATGCGCACGATTTTTAAAATTCGTTAAAAGGGAAACATTCTCATGAATGAGCACAAAACAAACAAACTCTATTCACTTAAAAATTTAGTAAGTAGCACGGTGTTGTTTGCCGTTTTTGCCGCGGTGTTGGCGGCTTTTTCTACGCTTGTTTTCGCCCAAACGGCAGAGGTAAAACGTGTTGGCGTGTACTACAAAAATTCCCCCAGCAATTTAGCGGGGATGTATTGTGATGTGTTGAACACCACAACTACGGGGAATACCAACCCCGGCCCCAGTGGCAATGGCGGAGGGGAAGGCCAGGAAGATACCCACCCCATTATTTCGGGAACAAACAGCCCTACGGGGCAGAATACCCCATCTACATCAACAGCGGCCCGTTGGAGTGTTGTTTCCCAAGGCACTGTGGGTGCACGGTTTCAAGATAACCCTGTTGGTTGGGAAATTATTAGTTTGGCAGGATTCCTCCAAGATGAGTTAAACAATTACAGGCCCGTGACAAATTATGGTGGCGAAATGCGAGATGCCGTCCGGTATAATTCGCTTCGTTGTTCTGCAGATACGAATGTTACCAAACCTTATCCTAAGATTACTATCAGCGGTGATGAACTGGAATTGGAAGGGGAAGTTATCAATACCACAGGGGGGAAATATTTTGTATTTCCTTGGTTAGATGCGGATAATGGAATGGATAGCGTGACAGAGGGAGAAGGTATCCCTTGTAAAATTTTACAAGTTGTTTGTACGAGTGATAACTGTTTATCTGGTTCCGGTAGTGGGGGTACTGTTACTTCCGGTGTTACATCAAATACCAGAAATGCAATGTTTTGGAATGCTCTTGAAGGTTCTGTTAGAGATTTGTCGGCAGGGGAAACATTTAAAGATGGTGGAATTGAGTGGGAAGCGGAGGCCAATGGAACTTCCGATATTTTGCTTAACGGGGAGGTTGTAACTTCGTTTAACATAACAGATAACATTTCTTGTCGAGCAAATATGCTCGCTACCCTCCGCCAACCGAATACTGCGTATTCAAGTAGTGCATCTATATTTTTGACAGGGAACAAGTCACAAACAGATACCACAAAAGTCTGTAAAACTTTTAAATTCAAAAGAACCATTACAACACTTAATGGTACTTCCTATTCTGTTGCCACAACGGATGAACGCAGTTTTGTTACTACTCCCTTTCCGCAAGGTAACCAAGTACAGCCGAATGGTGGCTATTCAACCGGTACGTATTACTCCACACAGCCGGCAACCAGCACGAACCCGGGTGCCAGTGAAGTGCATGCGGGGGACCCGTGGGTTTCCTCCGCGTTGATTGAGTACGACCAACCCTACCCCAACGATATTCCCAAAGACAATTTTTACCCCAACCATTGTTTGGGGTTGTGTATGGAAGTATATTGTAATAACTTGCCGCAGGGGCAAAGCACGTATTCCATTGCGTTCCCGTTGCAACAGGTGCGCTTTGAAATTTTAAAATATTACAACAACCAAAACCTCTACAACGCAGAGGCCGCTACTCCGGTCCGCACGATTGATTTGTTCCCGGGTACCTCCGGCGCCGAGACGGCCAGTCCCGAGCGTTACAAATGTGGTTCTTACAGGTGTACGAATTCCGAAGCTTATGACAATGGTGATGGAACTTGGGGAGAGTGTATCGGTGCAAAATATGTATGCGAAAATTCTACCTGTTCTTCGTGTACGGTTATAGCCACGGGGAAAACGGGGCAAGCTTGTAGCGGTTGTAAAGTAGGGAATAGCACAGGACACTCCGATTGTGTGTTTTTCAATAACGACGGCGCCCCTACCCACACACTCCAACCTATCACGTTCTGTGCCTCGTGGGACGCTAGCTATGAACACTCCGGCGAGATGGGTAAATCAAACGGACAGTTTGCCTTCCGCGGCCGCGTAGCCACCAATACGCCCGGCGATGGTATTATCACGCAAGGTAATATTGAATTTGATTCCATGATGGTCTATCCCGCCATGAACCAAATCCCGATACAGGTGGACGTTACCAACGTGCATACCGTACGCAGTACGCCGTCGTTAGTGGGTAAGATTACGCCGGTAGCCGCACAACCTTATACATTGGTATACCGCCTCAGTAAAGATGCAGACGTACGCATTGCTATCTTTGATGCGGAATCAAAAGATGATGCAATATATGCGTGGGCAAGTGGTGATACAGAGCATACCACAAACCAACCGTCGGGTGCTCCGGCTACAATTGATACCAATCCGGTCCGGTTGTTAGTAGATTGGCAACCGCGCAACGGCGAAGGAATGATAGGGGACACAACTGATAAAATTTTACAAGATTTTGATTCTTGGGACGGACGTAACGATTCGGGCATATTGCTCCCTGCAGGGAACTACGTGGCCACGATTCAGGCCAAATCGCGTGATGAATGGCCGGGCATTGATTTTTCCCGCGCGGTTACACGCCAAATCTCACTAGACCCGTTGAAATTAACGGATGTGCAAGTAACGGGACTTACCAAGAAATCTACCGCGTACGCAACGATTTCTTACGTTCCCACCGAATCTTCCAACGTGTATTGGGAAATTTATACTCCCGGTACAGTATTTGAGGCCGATAAAGGAAATGCGATTGATACAGATTCTTCGACCCCCACGGGCACGCCCCCAGGGATTAAGAAGATTGCTGGTGATGTTTACACCGGATCCCTTGTATACCGCAGCCAGGAAAACCGTTCCGGACGTATGAATTATACATCTCGGTGGGATGGTACATGTCAAATAGTAGGTGGATGTAAAAGGATCGTTCCTTATAATGATAAGGAATCAAATGGAGACGTGTGCAGAGCCCAGAACGGGTGTGAGGAGACCTTTATGAATGGGGCTCCTATGCCGGATGGCAATTATGTGTATGTGCTATGGGCAGAAGTACCTTACAATGGGGCTTATACAAATTTGGCAGGTGGCGGTGGGCCAACATTTGAGCCAGGGAAACCTTGTGGGGAAAATCTTAACAACAAATGTTTTACGGGTGTAAAGACACTTAAATATAAGGTGGGTACATTAGAAGTGGAACGCGGCTTGGTGGGAATTACCATCCAACCGGTCAGCTACTCCACCATCGGCTCTAGCCCCACGGCCTACGGGTTGGATCCGTTCATCTTTAAATACGCTTTAGAGCGCGACGCTAACGCCGTTGCCTCCGTGCAGAACACAGCCGGCGTAGTGGTGCGCTACTTAACGCCTAAACAAGGTACGGCCAACGTTTCGCAACAAATGAATACGCTGTCTTGGGATGGCCGCGACGAACAAGGCCGCATGGTCACGCCCGGCACATACTGGTTTGTGGTGGAAGCACATGATGCGATGTTCCCCTCGGTCAAGAACCGCGCAAGCGCGGTGTTCCCGGTGGACATGTACCGCGTGACGGACGTTGCCACCACCGATGTATACGGCGACAGCAACGCCAAAGCCACTATTTCTT
>JAEEGL013098610.1_pt1 | contig 50200 bp, 40 predicted proteins | sample 9134231 | NCBI WGS metagenome assembly JAEEGL01 (sample SAMN16246548, study PRJNA631951) | gut metagenome | biome: gut microbiome; feature: rumen; material: fiber-attached | host: Bos | place: Iran: Karaj | collected 2018-10 | reverse complement strand
TAGTTTTTCGTTTACTATCCTGTCTCTTTTAAATATCTTGGGACATAAGCTTCCGCCGTCCAGGATAAGGCTTTTTCTTTTGGCTGTATCAAGTATTCCGACCTGATCGTCGCGATTATTCGGAATAATCTTCCCGACGGTGAAAGAATGCTCATAGGTATAAGAATAGTCACAACCTACAACGTCTGCCCCCGTCTCTTCGGCGCGCTTAAGTAACTTTTCGTACATATCGGGTGCGGCCCAGTCATCGGAGTCCATAAAAGCTATCCATTCGCCCTGTGCTTTGTTGATGCCCTTATTCTTGGCTGTTCCCTGGCGGCCGTTCTTTTGAGACAATATGACCTTTACTTTATCCGGATGCTCTTTTTCATATTCTTTCAATATTTTAGCAGAATCATCGGTCGAGCAGTCGTCAACGGCAATGATCTCATAGTCGTCGATCGTCTGGTTCAACAAAGAATCCATGCAGAAATTAAGTTTATCTTCTCCCGCCATATTGTAAACGGGCACTATAATGCTAAGCTTCATCATCTATCCTCAGTATTTTTGAAAGATCCCGCATCTTGTTCTCTATGACCTTGCATACCTTTCTGTCATAAGTATAAAGCCCGTTCGTCTCATCCTCAACATCAAAAGCCTGCGTGTAGATCGAACCGCAGAGACCGTTCTTTATACCCGGGATGATCTGATCTTCATAAAGCTTTACAAAGGCATCCGTAAGATCTTCTTTTGTCTTGCACTTTCCGTAGCCGTAATTGGTATATCTGCTGTAAGAGTTTTCTTTTACCTTAAGGGATATCCCTCCGAATTCCGAAAGAATAACGGGACGGTCGGACCTTTTAATGTTCACATCCTTAAAATATACATGGAGCGAATCGACATCGCTCTTTTCCTGCCAAAACCACCCTGAAGTAGAATCGATGATACGGGTCTTATCCATGGTCTTGGCCCAGCCGTAGAGCATGTCCGACTCAAACTGCCCCCAGCCTTCGTTAAATATCGTATAATACACGACGGAAGGGAAATTATAGAGGCTTACAAGGGTATCCTCCATCGAAAGTGCAAAGTTATTCTTTGTGACATCCTTGACCTTGACCTTCGTATCATCAAGCTTCTGATAACCCAGAGTCGGAAGAACGGTGTGCCTTATATATTTATATGAACCGTTGTTGACCATATCCTGAAAAACAAGCATTCCGAGCCTGTCGCAGGCTTCATAGAAGGCTTCCGGTTCGATCTTTATATGCTTTCTGATCGTATTGATGCCAAGCGCCTTAAGCCTTAATATATCGGCCTTGTAATCATCTTCGGTATTTGGCGTATATATGCCTTCCGGAAAATAGCCCTGATCGAGCACACCGTGAAAATAATAGGGTTTTTCGTTTAAAAGTATCCTTTTTATACCGTTTGTTTCTTTTACCGAAACGGTCCTTAAGCCAAAGTATGATGACACTTCATCGTATGGCGTCTTAATCTTTATATCATATAAATGCGGATCTTCCGGCGACCAGAGTTTAGGCTCCGGGATATCGATATGGACTGTGTCGTAGTAAGTGCTTAACGAGGTCACAAGATGCCCCCCGTCATATATTTCTATCGTATAGTCATTGGCCTCGGATTCTATATTCAGATCGATCGCATCCAATGAGGGCGTGATCTCTATCGCTTTTATATGATCGTCGGATACACTTTCCAGCCATACGCTCTTCCAGATACCGCTTACGGGCGTATACCACATGCCGCCTCTGTGCTTCTTCTGTTTGCCGTACGGGTATTTATGATCAAGTTCGTCCGTAACTGCTATCGAAATGATATTTATATACCCCGGTGTCTTATCGATACCGTCCGTAATGTCCACTGTATAAGAAACATATCCTCCTTCATGGCTTCCAAGTAACTTTCCGTTTACGTATATAAGCGCTTCCGCATCGACCGCACCTATGTTAAGTAAGACCCTGTCCTTTATAAAGCCCTCGGGAAGAGTGAACTTTCTTTCGTATACATATTTTTTACCGGGATCTTTCTTAAGCCCCGAAAGCTTTGAACCGACGGGATAAGGCACAAGTATCTTATCAAACGGTTTTGTGTCTTCAAGCTTTCTTTTAATGTCCCATTCACCGTTTAAGCACAAAAAAGAATCCCTTTTAAGAGACGGCCTCGGATACTTTGAAAGCGGCACGGTATCATGCCTTGTATCCATTTTCAAATCGTTGTGGATTTGGCTCAAAAAAGGGATCCTCATATTTAAATCTCCGATTTTACATTGTCCAGGTTGTTCCTTCGCGGGTATCCTTTATCGTAATACCCTTGGATGCAAGCTCGTCACGAATGGCATCGGCTGTTGCAAAGTCCTTGTTCTTTTTGGCCTCTGCACGCTTTGCTATCATTTCGTTGATGTAAGCTTCAAGTTCCGCATCGACGCTTAACTCTTCCTCTTCCTTATCAAGATCGAGATTAAGGACCAGGTCAAAATCAACCGCCATCGCATACCTTGTGGCATCGTTGGTATCGGCCTTCAATGCATCGTAAAGAACCGTAATGGCCATGGATGTGTTGAAGTCATCGCTTAATGCATCCAAAAATCTTTCTTTGTACGAATCGAATACCGCCCGGTCGACCTCGCCGTCTCCGGCATTGGCCTTGATACGGGCAACCGTCTTTAAAAGCTTATCATACTGACTCTTTACGTTATCCATTACATCATATGAAAACTCAAGCGGTTTGCGGTAATGGCTCTGTAAGCAGAAAAATCTGTATACAAGAGGATTATACCCCTTCTCTTCGAGAAGCGAAACAGTTAAGAATTCACCGTTTGACTTGCTCATCTTACCGCCCTTTTCATTTAAATGATGTACATGGAACCAGTAATTACACCATTTATGACCCAAAAACGACTCACTCTGAGCAATCTCGTTTGTGTGATGCGGGAAGATATTGTCGATACCGCCGCAGTGGATATCAAGATGCTCGCCCAAATGCTTCATGCTTATGCAGGAGCACTCTATATGCCAGCCCGGGTAACCTACGCCCCACGGACTGTCCCACTTTAACGCCTGCTGCTCGAATTTCGACTTTGTAAACCAAAGCACAAAGTCGGTCTTGTTTCTTTTATTCTTATCTTCATCGACATCGTCTCTTACCGCGATACGAAGATCGTCATCGTTGTTGTTGGAAAGCGTATAATATCTTTCAAGCTTCGACGTATCGAAATATACATTTTCGCCCGCGATATATGCGTAACCCTTCTCAAGAAGGCCTTCGATCATATTAATAAATTCGGGAATGCAGTTTGTGGCCGGCTCGATCACATCGGGGCGGCGGATATTAAGCTTCTCGCAGTCGGTAAAGAACGCGTCGGTATAGTATTTTGCTATCTCCATAACGCTCTTGTGCTCGCGCTTTGCACCCTCGACCATCTTATCGTCTCCGGTATCCGCATCGGAAGTTAAGTGGCCCACATCGGTAATGTTCATTACACGCTTAACATCATAACCCGCATATCGAAATGTTCTGTCCAAGATATCTTCCATAATATAACATCGAAGGTTTCCGATATGTGCAAAGTGATAAACGGTAGGGCCGCAGGTGTAAAGCGAAACCTTACCTTCAACATTGGGAACAAAATCCTCAACCTTCTTTGTAAGCGTATTATAGAATCTTATCTTTTTCATGTTGCTGTTGCCTCCTGAAAGCTAAATTTCAACGTTGTTATCGTAGCAAGAAAGGGCTTAATAGTCAAGTAAAACGGGCTAAGGCCTCCACCCGTCAAAGGGTTCAAGCCATTGTCGCTTTCGGCTCACAGATTGTGATATAATGAACTCATGAAAGAAACAGACAGTTTAAAAGACAACAAAACCGGCCTTATAAAAACCGAAGAAGGTCTAATATACAAAAACGCCGATCTTATGATAAAGGGCGATTTCGAAAGAATGTTAAAGCGTCTTACCCACGCCAATCTTTCGCACGAACTTCTCATAAAAGCCTGCAGGATAAAGAACGCCGACCATCCTCTTACCGTCGTGGATGCAACGGCAGGTCTTGGTGAAGATGCGCTTTTGCTTGCTGCCGCAGGCTTTAATGTGGAACTTTTCGAGCGCGACGAAGTGATCGCCGCACTTTTAAAAGATACTTTGGAAAGAGCCTTAAAAAACGAGAAACTTTCTTTTATAGTAAGCAGGATGCATCTGCACGAAGAGGACAGCATTTCGGGGCTTAAAGATATAAAGACTCCGGATATAATCTACTTGGATCCGATGTTTCCGGCCCGTTCAAAATCTTCCCTTGTAAAGAAAAAATTTCAGGTCATCCATACTCTTGAGGCTCCTTGCGAAGATGAAGATAAACTTCTTTTGGCCGCTTTGGCCGCAAAGCCCCAAAGGATAATAATAAAAAGGCCCCTCAAAGGAGCCTTTCTAAACGGCGTAAAGCCTTCATATTCAATCAACGGAAAAACCGTAAGATACGACTGCATAGTGCCGTAACCTATACTGCGCTGTGTAAAACGCTTTGTATCCTTTCGGTTATGACCTGTTCCATTTCGTTCTTTTGCCTGCCTATCGCAAATGCAAGTTCGCTGTAAAGATTATCCTCAGCTATCTTAAAATATTTATCGTCTGTCGCGGTGGTCTTTTTGCCTTCGGAAAGCCTCTTTGCCCTGCGGCTTCTTAAGTTTTTGATGACTTTTACGAGTTCTCTTAAGTCGCAGCTTCTGATCGCTTCCTTGTACATAGACTCGCGCAATTTATCGTTATCTACCTGCATCTCTTCGATACAGGGAATTTCGTCAATGAGTTTCCATGCTTCCTCGCCGGTCATGACTTTGCGGATCGCGGAAGAATTGTCTACAGGCACAAATACCCTGCTCCCCTTCCCATTAAGCGGAACAAGAAAATAATATTTGCGGCTTTTATCCGCACCCGGCATATCAAGCGGTGCGATGTCGGTTACCCTGCATATTCCCCCTGTCGTATGGATCACAAACTCATTTAACTCAAACATGAATACCTCACTTTCCTTATAAATGACAACCCTCCAAAAGCGGATTTGATGTTATTGTATCATATTTGAGCTTCTTAAGTAAGTAGTTAGCAGCAGGCAAATTAACCAAAAATTAAGGGAACGTATTTGTACACGTTCCCCAAAAATCTTATCTTAATCCCAACAGATGAGTAACCTCGTCGGCAAGAGTCTTGCCAATAATCTTGCAGCCATCCGAATTGGGATGTACTCCGTCCTTTATGTATAAAGGCTCATTTGTGGCATCGATACCGCACTTTGACCTTACATCCGCAATATTAAATCCTATCTCTGCCTGACACTGATAGATTATATCAAAGTAATCGGTCTGGATATGGTTTAAAGCGTTAAGTTCGGTACCGCCTTCGGAACCCGAATAGTAATGCGGGATCATATATACTATCCTTACCCACGGATAACCTTCGCGAAGTCTGTTGATCGTATTAATTATGGAACTCTTAAAGTTACAGTCATCTCCTCCGGTAAGCGGTGATGCCATCGTATAATCGTTTATACAACAGTCGAGTATGACCACAAGTCCCCTGTCGGTATGATCGTCACCTGCGTAACGCTTGATCTCCCTGTCTATGATCTCGGTCTCAAAATCTTCTACAGGCGTAAGCCCTATAAATGCTTCCGTGGCTTCGGGACAAGAAAGCCAGCCCGCAGTCTCTGCAACGGCACACATTCCGCTTTTGGACATATTGTATACCCTCGCTCCGGTATAATAGCCAAAGTAACTCGGTATTGATTCGGGGCCGTCATTATCGGCAAATATACTGTCGCCCAAAAATACAACATCGTAATTTCCCATAAGCCTGAATTCTTCGGTATCTATCCAATCCTTGTAGCTTGTATCGCCGTCTTCCGCCACACCGGGATCGGGTCCGGGCTCTGCGGATACCGAAGGTTCAGGATCGGGTTCAACGCTTGGAGTTTCAGTCGATACACTTGTATTACCGTCGTCCTTAACAGACTCTGAAATGCTTACGGAAGTATCACTTACCGTTAAATTATCACCATCCCCCTCATCGCGGCCAAGATGCGGTCTTACAAGGAAATAAAATAACCCCAGTAAAGCCAGTATGACCAGTGAAATCTTAAGTACTATCTCTGCTTTTCTGCTCATTTTTAAAACATATTGTTATCCTTAAGCGCCTTTATGTATCTTTCGAGGGCGTCCTGCCATGAAGGCAATCGCTTGAAACCGTTTTCGGATAACTTCTCCTTTGACATTCTTGAATTTGAAGGTCGTTTTGCTTTTGCGGGATATTCCGCGCTGGATACGGGATTGACCTTCATATCTATCCCTGCTGCCTTAAATATTGCAACGGCAAATTCATACCAGCTTATGATGCCCTCATTCGTGGCATGATAGAAACCATACCTGTCAGTAAGGACCATGTCGACCAAAAGTCTTGCAAGATCGTAAGTATAAGTGGGTGATCCAAACTGATCGTTTACCACGTTTACCTCTGTTCTGGTCTTCGAAAGATTCAACATGGTCTTTATAAAATTCTTGCCGTTCACGCCGAATACCCATGCAATACGCACGATAAAGAATTTATCGAGAGTATTTGAAACGGCAAGTTCTCCCTCATATTTTGTCTGACCGTATACATTTAAAGGTGTCTGCTTATCGTCAGGCTCCCAGGGTCTTGTACCCTGACCGTCAAATACATAATCCGTACTTATGTATATCATCTTACAGTCAAGTTCTTTGCAGACATTCGCAATATTCTGCGTGCCGTCCCTGTTGACCTTACGGCAGATTTCAACATTGTCTTCGGCTGCATCAACGGCCGTATATGCCGCGCAATGTATGACCGCGTCGGGATTGGCTTCTTTAATGACCTTATTTACGCTGTCCGCATCGGTGATATCCATCTCGTCGATATCGACACCGACAGCTTCGATATCTCTTTTTTCAAGCTCATTTACCACATCGTAGCCCAACTGGCCTTTTACACCTGTTACAAGTACTTTCATTTATCTGTCCCCTTTTTCATTGATATGTTTTATCGTAAAAGTAATTTCGTAATCCTTGGAAGGATCCGGCTTAAACTCTTCATGGACCGGAGCGCCCCAGCTGTCATCACCGCCCACACCGCTGTTTACGGCCATAAGCCTTACATAAGTGTAATTCCTCTCGGGAAGCTCATATATATGGTTCGCATTGTCGAGTTCCGCCACAGAGTACGGCAGGAAAGAAACTTCCATCGTACCGCTCTTTACCCTGAATTCAATACCTTCTCCGTTATCATCGGTAAGTGTAAGCCATCTTACATTCGTACGGTTGCCGCACTCCTGCGGTCTTAAGTATCTCGAAAGATTTTCGGATACCTTCGCCGTATGGACAGCAGTCTTTGAACCGTTGTTTCTGTCCCTGTAATTCTCATCGGGTCCCTTACCGAAATATTTAACGTTCTCAAGTTCTTTTAAAAGCTTAAAGTCCATACCCACAAGCGGAAGTTCGGGAAGCCCTTCAAGACCGTGATAACTTAACGTAACCTCTACGGTGTCGTCAGGATATACGCGATATATTACTCTCGTCCATATCCTTAAGTCAAGAAGACAGTTATAATCGTAGACGGCTTCAACGTATTCGCCCTTGTCTTCAAGTTCGGAAAGAACGCATCTGGGATACAGCGACAGCATCTGCCAGAGCTGTGCTTTCTTATCAAGGCCGGTTCCCTTGTCGTTATCGGTATAAGCTCTGTAATATACCGGCATAGGAGTGCTTAAAAGATATTCTTTTCCGGCAAAAGAAAGAGCCCTCGGTCCCGGGGTAAACCTTCCGAACAAAATTCGCATATTTTCCGTTGATACTCCGGCGGTTTCTTTTGCCGACGCAACAAACTTAAACGGGCTCTTTTCATCGGAGATCAGGATCTCTTCATATTCGGAACCGTTATCGGCATTTTCCTCACAGACTTTGACGTCTCCAGGCTCTTCTTTATCGACATATACGACTTTTTCTCCGAAGCAGACTTCATGATCCGCATCGGCCCATTTCGTTGCTTCTTTTTCAAAAAGCGAAGCATTTATCACATAATCACCGCTTAAACCTTCTTTATTGTCAAATCCCGTTTCCAAAGTGAGCGAATTCAAGGAAGCGCAGAAAAGATTATCAAACCTCTTTTCATAAATAACACCCGTTTCGTCTGAGACGGTATATACAAGATAGTAAGAAGAAAGGTTTTTGAAAAGGTTTCGGTTTGAAAGTATTATCGTATCTTCCGATACTTCGATCTTAACATTCGCATAAAGTTCTTTGACTTCCGAAATCTTCGGTGAATCCGTGCGGTCCGCAAACACGATACCGTCGCCCGAAAAAGCGCCGTTATTGGGAAAATCCCCAAAGTCTCCGCCGTAACCCAATCGGGTCTTTTCCTTGTCGGTATATAAAGCCTGATCGATATAATCCCAGATAAATCCGCCGCTGTAAGTTTCGAATTCTTCAAGATCCGTATAAAGCTTCATGCCTCCTGTGGAATTGCCCATTGAATGCATATATTCGCACAGTACATAAGGCTTATCGGGATTCGATGTAAGATATGACCTTACATCATCGGGCTTTGCATACATTCTCGATTCAAAGTCCGAAGCGTCCCTGTATTCAGGGCTCCAGCTCACTCCCTCGTAATGGACGGGACGGGTCGAATCTATCCCTTTGATGTGTCTGTACATTTCACGGAAATTCTCACCGCCGTACGACTCATTGCCGAGACTCCAGATTATTACAGACGGGTGGTTTCTGTCACGCCTTACCATATTATCCGCGCGAAATACCACCGTATCCCTCCAGTCTGTTCTGCTTGCAGGCACCGGCATATTGAAAGGACTTTCCGGCGAATAATCCCAGCTTCCGTGAGTTTCAAGATTGGTCTCATCTATCATATATATGCCATACTCGTCACAAAGTCTGTACCACATTGACTGATTCGGATAATGGCATGTTCTTACCGCATTTATGTTATTTCGCTTAAAGTTCTTTATATCCTCAAGCATTTCTTCGTATGTTACCGCACGGCCGTTTAAAGCGCTGAACTCATGACGGTTTACGCCCTTAAGTATAAGGTGTTTCCCGTTCAATTTAAGTACGCTTCCGTCTATTTCAATACGCCTGAAGCCGACTTTCATTACCGCATATTCAAGCGGTTCACCTTCTTCATCGGTAAGTGCTACTCTCAGTGTATAAAGATTCGGAACCTCGGCGCTCCAGGGAAGTGCATCTTTTATGATCCCCGATACATATGTGAACTTTTCGCCTTCCTTTTCAATTACCTTTCCTTCCGTTGAAAGAACAAGATTTCCGTTTGCATCCAATACATCGGTCAAAGCGTATCGGGCCGGTCCTTCGACTTTTATGAGTGCCTTAAGTATGCCATCTTGACTTTCCGGGTCAAAATCCGTCTCGGTGGCAATATCCCACACGTGCGCAACAGGGATAGCAAAAAGATATACATCCCTGAATATACCGAACATTCTCCACATATCCTGACACTCAAGCCATGTTTCCGAAGAATTCCTGTATACTTCTACTGCAAGAGTATTCTCTCCATCTTTTAAATATTTGGTAAGCTCAGCCTCGGACGGAGTAAAACTGTCGGTCGAAAAGCACACATATTCTCCGTTTAAGAAAAGTCTGAAAGCCGTCTGGACTCCCTGAAGGGAAATAAACACCTTTTTGCCCTTAAGCTCATCTTTAAGAGTAAATTTCGTCACATAACTTCCCACCGGCGAATCGGTTCTGGAAACCTCACCCGGTTTAAGATCTTCGGTCCCGTGCCAGGGATACTCGGAATTTACATACTTTGGCACATCGTAACCGCTTAACTCGATATTTCCGGGCACCTTGATATCTTCAAAGCCTTCAAGCGGGTCTCCCTGCTCATAAAAATGCTCCGGTCTTTCATAAAGATTCTTTGAATATTTAAATTTCCACATGCCGTTCAAACTTTGCTTAAGAGGCATGTTCTCATTGTGGATCACGTCCTTTACGGAATCGTAAAACCAATGATCGGAATGAGCTTCAATGGTGTTTTCTTTGTAAAATTCGGGGTTCTCAAGTTTTAAATACAATTCTTCGGTGGTCATATTACAGTACCGTAATTCCTTCCTTTATATTTGTATATAATCTCTCCGCCTTGTCCGGATCGTTTTTTAAAAGTTTTCTGTATGCGGTCGGAGTGCATCCCACAAATCTCTTAAATACCTTGTTAAAGTAGCTTGGATTGTTAAATCCCGTTATATACGAAAGATCCGATATGGATTCGTATGCTCCCGGGTCTTTGTATAAAAGCCTTACCGCACTGTATATCCTGTACTCCATCAGGTATTCGACCGGTGTCTTAAAAAGAACGCGTTTAAAACATCTGCAGCATTCGCTGTTGCTTAAATGTATGTGATCGGCTATATCATCCAAAGTGATCATGTCGCTGTAATTCTCCGAAATGTAAGCAACGGCGGCTTCCACTCTCTTTTCATCGGATGTATGCGAATTCTTACCTAATATCGTACTGTCCCTGTCGACCGTATATTCGAGGAGCGAAAACCATAAGTTTGAAAGAAGGCTTCTTGTGATGAGTTCATATCCTTTTTTCTTGACAAGGTTTGCCGCAACGATACGGTTGCAGTTATCAAGTATGGCCTCGTCCCTGATCGTGTCTTCGTTAAGAAGGATGAGCTTTCCCGAAACTTTTTTGACAAACGGCTCGCCGTAGAGATCATATAACGGCTTTTCGGGCAATACGTATTTTACATCAAAAGCAATTTCATAAAAACCGCACGATTCATTGGAAACCAGATGAAGCTTAAAAGCGGTGCCGCTGTTGATAAGTATCCCCCGGCCCGCACCTAAAACATGATTCTCCGTTTCCGTAGCCACTCTTAATGAACCGTTGTTTATGATAAGAATGATAATATCATTAAACTTAAGACTCGGGGCTTCGGAATTCTTATAGCCCGTCTTAAGCTCCATAAAGCGTACCAGTACCGGGTACTCTGCCCTTTTATGCTTTATGCTGTATTCGGAAAAACTAACGTCCATTTAACCTTCCTCAAAAAATCCCCTTATAACATACAATATGTATTGTACCTTTTTTTTAACAAAAAAGGAACGGTTCAAATGACCGTTCCTTCTTATTATTTCATTAAGTTTTCCTTACTGTACCGTTACGACGCTCTTAATATATTCCATTGCGGCGAGCTTGATCGCATTCTGTGTGATAAATCCTTTGCCGTAAGTTGCTTCGTCACCGTAAGCGGCAAGAACTTCCGAATACTGCTCGTCCGTATACTTAAGACCCTGTTCTTTATAGATCTTTTCAAGAGTCATAGATACAGCCGTTGTGGTCTTTGCGCGTTCTTTTAACGACTTCTGATAAGCGGAATCGCTCATGCCTGTATATTCGGAAAAGCTTCCGTATCTGGGAGTACCGAGAATGTACTGATAATACTGGTTTGTGTATTCGTAGTTCTGTTCATCCGTATAGTAAAGCACGGAAGCAAGATTCTTAACATATGCCTTTGGATACTTTCCTGCCGATGCATTGTTGTTTAAGTATTCAACAATATAATTTTCAAGGTTTGCTTCTTCACCGTTTTTCTTGAAGTACTCTTTAAGTTCTTCGGCTGTGGATGCAACGTCCGCATAGTGCTCTTTAACAAATTCGTCCGTAAGTTCGGGAATTACCGTAATACTGTTGATCTTGCACTCAAATCTTGCATCCTTGCCCGCAAGATCGGGGTTATTGTCATAAGGATCGGGGAAAGTAACATTTACGGTAACCTCATCTCCGGGATGAGAACCGATGAGCTGCTGCTCAAAGTCATCGATAAAAGAACCCGAACCGATAGTAAGGGAAGAACCCTGTGCGGAACCGCCGTCAAATGCAACATCATCGACATATCCCGTGTAATCAAGATTGATCGTATCACCGTCTTTAACGGTCAAAGAAGCATCGTCATCTGAATACTTTGCGCTTGTAAGTGCGGAATCAACATCTGCTCTTATCTTATCCTCGGAATACTCGATATCCGCTTTGCTTACGACCATGGACTCAAATTTAAGATCCTTGACGGAACTTAAATCGGCGCCTTCTATAAAACCTTCTTCGGTAAGACCCGCACCGAATGCATTGTTGGGCGAAACCGTCGTTGCCGACTGCCAGATACCCATTACAACAGCACCGATGAAAACAGCGGCAATGGCAAGACCCACAACCGTCTCGATTATCCTGCCCAATGCCTTTTTCTTCTTGGAAGCTTTAACTTCGGCCTTTCTGGCTTCACGTTTTGCTTTACTCTTGCTTATCGTGTCGGTTGAACCGTTATCAACCTTTTCTTCATCATCCTTAACCTCTTCTTCGGGCTCGATGATATCCTTAACTTCTTCACTCATTGGTATATCCTCCGTAACTTATGCGCCGCTTTCGCGGCCCGCCTGCTTACTTTGTAAGCCACGCGCTTTTAACAGTATACTTTCTTTTTTATCATTAGTAAATCACCTAAAATATGAAATTTTGGTGTTCAATTTCCGCTGTTCTGCATTTTTGTAAGCTTGGCCGCCTGATCCGCAGCGATGAGGCTGTCGAGTATCTGATCGAGATCTCCGTCAAGCACGCCTTCAAGATTATGGGAAGTAAATCCTATACGATGATCCGTTACGCGGCTTTGCGGGAAGTTATAGGTCCTTATCTTCTCCGATCTGTCGCCTGTTCCGATCTGGCTTCTTCGAAGTTCCGCTTCCTCGTCGTGCTGCTTCTGCATCTCAAGGTCATAAAGCTTTGCCCTTAACAACGCAAAAGCCTTGTCCTTATTCTGAAGCTGCGACTTTTCCGTCTGCGAATATACCACGATCCCCGTAGGATAGTGGGTAAGTCTTACCGCAGAGTCGGTCGTATTGACACACTGGCCGCCGTTACCCGAAGCTCGCATTACATCGATCCTTATATCTTTTTCGTCGATCACTATATCAACATCTTCAACCTCAGGCATGACAGCCACGGTAACGGTAGAAGTATGGATACGTCCGCCCGATTCGGTCTCGGGAACTCTCTGTACCCTGTGCACACCCGATTCGTACTTAAGTTTCGAATATGCTCCGCTTCCGGTTATCATGAAGTTTACGTCCTTCATGCCGCCGATTCCGATCTCGTCGACGTTCATAAGTTCAACCTTCCAGTGCTGCTTTTCCGCATAATGTACATACATACGGTATATCTCTGCGGCAAAAAGAGCAGCCTCATCACCGCCGGCACCCGCACGGATCTCAACGATAACGTTCTTATCGTCATTGGGATCCTTCGGAAGAAGAAGGATCTTAAGCTCTTCTTCGAGTTTTGCCACGTTGTCCTTGGCGGCGCTCAATTCTTCTTTGAGCATTTCGCGCATATCTTCATCGGATTCTTCGTCGAGCATGGCCAAAGAATCCTCGATATCCTGCTTGGACTTTTTGTACTTTTTATATGTTTCGACGATCGGTGTCAGATCGCTCTGTTCCTTCATTAAGGCGCGAAAACGGGTCTGGTTGTCGGTAACTCCGGGTTCCGAAAGCTCATTCATGATTTCGTCGAACCTTCTTAAGAGGTCCTCAAGCTTATCAAACATTGAATTTTTTCCTTCCTTTTACTACGCGGTCAAGTCCGCCTAAATCCTTAAAAACTTCTACGTCTTTATATCCTGCGTCCTTCATCATGTCGGACACAGTTTTACCCTGGTCGCATCCGATCTCAAAGGCCAAAAATCCGCCGCCTTTTAAATGTTCACCGGCATCTCTTATTATCTCTCTGTAAAAAGAAACCCCGTCCTCTTTACCGTTTAATGCTATAAACGGATCGTGATCCCTTACTTCGGGCATCAGTTCTTCGATCTCGCAGGTTCTTATGTACGGAGGATTCGATACTATGATATCAAATACCCCTTCAACATTTTCAAAAAGGTTGCTTTCGATAAAATCGGCATCTATACCAAGCCTTTTCGCATTTTCTTTTGCAACCTCCAAAGCCTTTTCGCTTATATCGGCTCCTACTCCGACGCAATCGTTTGAATAGTTTAAAAGACTTAAAAGAATGCATCCCGAGCCCGTACACATATCGAGAATGCTCATACCGTCGTGAAGTTCTCTCAATACCTCCTCTACCAGCGTCTCGGTATCGGGCCTTGGCACGAGCACGTTCTCATTTACGCAAAAATCCAGGCCCATAAAGCCCTGGATGCCTGTAAGATGCTGAAGCGGTACATGTCCGGCCCTCTTCTTTAAGAGTGCAAAATACTTAGCTTCCTCATCTTCACTTATTTCACGGTCACCGTACGCCAAAAGAGTCGTACGGTCCGTCTTGCACACATATTCAAGCAAAAGCCTTGCGTCATTGTTAAAATCGGTAATTTCGGCGGCCTTAAGTTCAAGGCTTCCTCTGTCATAGGCTTCCCTATACGTCATCGTCCTTCTTTTCCTCCGACTTTGACTCATCGGTGTCCTGTTCTTTGTCCTCAGGCTTTTTCTCACTGAAATATTCTTCGTTGAAATCTTTCCAGTCAAAAACAGCCTCAACGGCTGCGATCGCAACCTCTATCATGGAATCGTCGGGCTCTTTGGTGGTGATCCTCTGCACCAAAAGTCCGGGTGCGGAAATGATCTTTACAAGTATGTTATCGTATCTTCCGGCAAGTCTTAATATTTCATACGAAATACCCGCGATCACCGGAACCAGTAAAAGTCTGAACACAAGTCTTAAGATCATGTTATCGACTCTTATAAAGAAGAAAAGGATAACGCTTATGATAACTACAAGGATCAAAAAGCTTGTACCGCACCTTCTGTGAAATCTCGACGAACTTCTTACATAGTCTACCGTAAGAGGCTTGCCGCGCTCGATACAGTTTATGCATTTATGCTCGGCACCGTGATATCTGTATACCCTCTTTATGTCCTTGCTGAGTGATATGAGAAAAACATAAAGAATAAAGATAACAATACGGATAAGCCCTTCTATCATAGCTATGAAACTTTGATTCCTTACATCTTTCGTAAAAAGATTTGTAAGAAGAAGGGGCAGGAATATGAAAAGACCCACAGCAAACACTACGGACAAAAAAGTCACAAAACCGGTAAGCACCTTTTCGGCATTGCCTTTAAAGATCTTACCCATAAATTTGTCGAACTTTGTTTCTTTCGCTTCTTCATCCTCATAAAAGCTTGCGGAATAATTAAGCGTCTTTATGCCAAGGACCATCGAATCGATAAAATTGAAAACGCCCCTTATAAATGGTATCTTCTTCCAGACTCTGCTCTTGGCAACGCCCGTATACTCATCGATATCGACTTCGATCTCTCCATCTGGCTTTCTGACTGCCACCGAATATTTATCCTTGTTCTTCATCATGATGCCTTCAAGAACGGCCTGTCCGCCTATTCCCGAATATACGCATCTTTTCTTGCTGCTTTTGCCCATAACTTTTTCCTCAAATTATAACTTAAGGTTGAGATCTCTCTCAACCTTAATGTAAAAGCCTTTTTAATTATTCCTTTGTGGTCATGCCGTACTTCTTGTTGAACTTATCAACACGTCCGTCGCTTCTTGTAGCCTTCTTCTGACCTGTGTAGAATGAATGGCACTTGGAACAAACTTCCACGTGAATTTCGGGCTTTGTGCTGCCGACAACAAATGTGTTACCACAGTTGCAGGTTACGGTTGCCTGATAATACTCAGGATGGATTCCTTCTTTCATTTCTTTCACCTCTTCTATATTAATATGTTATGTTCTCATCCGCTACTGTCCACACGAACAGCGAGTGTATTGTATCACAGCGCAAATCAATTGGCAAGAACTTTATTTCTGTTTATTGCGATATGCCGTATTTGTTAAGAAGTCTTTCGTCGGGAACAAAATTGGCTATCTCGTCTCCGGCCTTTTTCATTATCTCATCATAGGATAATATCGGGCACTCATAAAATCCTGTGGAATCCCTGAACATCAACATGCCTTTTTCCTTATTGTATCCGGTAAAATCGTTTAATGTTGCGATATCGTCCAGTTCATCGTTAAGAAGTATTCCCCGGCTTCCTTTTATTGCGTAGCCGCCGGTAGCATCGATCTTATAAACACCGTATGCCATATTATCATCGGTGAAAAGAACTTTGACCTCTTTAAACTCCGTTGCATCAAATATCTGGACAGTTCCGTTCTTGTAGAAAAGGAATATATATTTGGAATCATCGGAATACAATGCCTTGTTTGGTACCCCATATCTTAAATCAGGACTTAACTTTGGCTTGGAGTCTCCGGATACATACACGCCCATTGTGCTGTTTGCGGTATCAAGTAATACCGCTGATGATCCATCGGGAGCGACATCGTAAGAAGCAAATCTTACATCCTTTATATCGATCATGATTCCCGTGTCCTCTCCGGTAAGAGCGTTTATGGCACCAAAATATCTATGGTCAGGGTCGGGGGATTGAGTATATCCGAACATATGCCCGTATCCGTGGCTGTTCTCAAACATGAGGTTTAAAATATCTTCTTCTTCGGCTATGACCTTTAACTCTTTTTTCTTTACATCGTAATATTCGATATGCCATGAACTTGCCAAAACAAAGCCATCGGACCCCCCATCCACATAGTTTAATGAATAACAGGTGGTTTCAAATTCATCTATGAGTTCCGAAGTCTCGATATCATATACGGAACATATACGCGTACCGTCGGCACCGCTTTCAAAATCCGCCCCGATACCGAGATCGGGCGCGGTATAATCATAACTTCGCGTCTCAACCTTGGCCAGTTCGTTGATATAATCGTTATGGATAAAGCCGTATTGTGTTACGTAATTATTTCCACGCATCACAAGATAAAGTCTTGCACTGGCAAATTTGGCATTGACCACATCACCCTTTATATCGTAAGTATACATTGACGAATCGAGCGCATATCCGGTGTCTATAATGTATCTTATAAGTGTTCCGTCCGAACATGTCAAAAGTTCAAACCTTTGATCGTTAAGCATACGTGAATCAACTATGGAAGATGAGCTTCCGGCGTGATATATCAACGATCCGTCGGTCGCACTCAACGTATACGGTCCCGAATTGTCGTGCGCATAAAGGTATTTATCCATACCCGTATCAACAAAACGCATATCGTATAAGAGTGAATCCAGCACGGTATTGACCCATGCTATCTCTTCATTTTCAACATCAACGGCAATGATAAGACCTGTATATTCTATCATGTTGCTTGTTGATCCGGCAGCTATATATACCGTATCTTCGCCGTAGCACATTGCTGTATACATATCATCTCCTACACCGATATGTACCGAAGAAATAAGTTCACCCGACTTTATATCATATACGTTTAATTCCGCTGTGGGGTTTTCGGAATAAATATCGTTGCTCATAAGAGCGGCAAATTTAGTATTGTCCTCGGAAAAGGCCCCTTCGTCAAACATGGTCGTACTTAAGAAATCGCCTGACCCTTCCACCCTGAATACTTCTTCCAATGTGGACGTATCGTAAATTGCGATGTCCTGACTAGCGATGAGCACAAGGCTTCTGTCGGCACTGAACTTGATCTTCCCTTCATGCGACAGCACATAGACCCTGTCGCCTGTATTCAGATCGAGGATAAATTCTCCGTCATCGTCATACATAAGAAGATGATCGTCATCTATAAATTCGATCCCGCTGTTTGTATAAGAATACGTGCCTGCATACTCGTTTCTTATCAATTTGTTTTCTTCGGTATTCCATACACTTACGTTCATGGAAGCATCATGCAAGGCTATTCTTTTACCCGTAGGAGAAACAACAAGATTATCGATAGTCGATCCGACTTCATAATTGTATAAGGGTGTAAAAAGATCTCCCGTTGAATATGCTCCGAGTACATCCGTTATCGCTTTCTGCGCTTCGGTGACAAGCGGAATGTTTGTATCGTCCGTTGTCTTCGGCATTGCATTGTAAAGAGCGTATATGGCCTCTTTACGGCGTCCTTCTCTCATAAGACCTTCGGATGCGTTGGCCATTGAGATCTCATATTTCTTAAGTGATTCCTTATATTGGATCTCTATCTCTTCCGCCTGTTTACTGATCTCAACATTTTGGGCGGCTATCTCGTCGGACTGGTGCTTGATCTTAAGCGCGGTCACCGTACTGTATGCCGCAAAGCCCAATACCACCGCCATTATGATAGAGCCCAAAGTGATGATACGGCGCAGTTTTCTTTCACGATGGCGCTGTTTTAAGTCATCGAAATTGAGGCCGAATATGGGCGCCAAAAGTCGCAAACCCTCGACCTGCATGTTCTTTTTGATCTCACGGTACGATGAGCCCCTGAAGTTGGCTGCGAGCGGTTCACAGGGCATACCGTTTTCATCGACCATAAGCTCCTCGGGGAAAGAATCCTCGGGTTCACCCTCGGCAAGAACAGCAAAGACATTGCGTCTTCCGTGCATCTTTATAAATGTTTCTATTTCCTTTTTACACCATTGGGACTCTTTAAGCCTGGGTGTACAGATAACGATAAGGTTATCCGAGTTTTTAAGCGCCTCGGTTATCGGGTCGCCTAAATTGGATACTAAAGGAAGCTCCTCCTGATCCCTGAATACTCTTGAAATCTTTGTCTTCATGCCCGGGTGAAGTTTTCTTACCGACCTCGGCACGGTAAAGCTTTCAAGATATTTATGAAGGGTCTTTGCCACAAACATATCAAGCTCACAATGCCTGTAGCTTATAAACGCATCATAATGCAAATCTTTAAGTTCCATAAAATACTCCCGAACGGTTAATAATACGAATGGGTATTATAACACATCTTTTACTTAACTTCCTCATATGTTTTATGAAAAATATCATTTACTATAACATATATGTCTTTAATGTCTTCTTCTCTTGCGGCCACATAATCGTGAACTTTTCCGAGCATGTAGTTCTGATCGTCCCACGTGGTAAAGATCTTCACGGTCTTATCAAGTTCTCTGGCAAGTATATATGTGGTCTCCTTGGAACGGCAGGCTTTTATGTACGGTTTGAGTTCTTTTACCTCTCCGCTTTCGCGATTTATGATCGTCGGAGAATATTGGACATCGCATTCGTACGGAACATCCACATATTCGTAACTTTTATCGAGTCTTGCCTTTTTGATGGGATATACTTCACCCACCACACCGATCATTATATATGTTTCGCCGTCGATGACCGTATTCATGTCGCCTTCCAAAGATCTTACGGTGATCTTTGTGCCCTTTTCCCAAAATTCTTCCGGATCGACCACACCGACCACGATCGGCTTCTTGACATATCTTTTGTACTTCGAAACATCGATATCGTAATCCTTGGCATAAATGACTTCGTGCGTAAGGAAATAATTGTTCATCGCCCCGCCGATGTATGCATCGATATCGGCGCCCTCGTGTTGTTCTTCAAGCTTCTCTTTTGAGATAAACCCGCCGGCTTTATCCTTATGACCTCCGCCGTTTCCGATGCCTTCGGCCAAAGAAGCAATAAGCTCTCCGGCATTTACTTCCTTGATACAGCTTCGCGTCGAAAACTTGTATCCGTCGGGCGTATCGTTAAATACAACACAAATGTCAATGGCATCGACCTGCAAAAGAAAATCGGCGATGAGACCCAGGATATTTGGATCGCATGGCTTTGAATGCACGATGGCATATCTGTGTGCGGCATTGTATATGTACTTTATAAGAGCAACACCTGCTATTTCAAGTTCGTCCAGAGAGATGTTCGAATTGACCATTCTGGTCACTGCTGATTTGTCTATAATGAGATAATCAAGCATATCCCTGTCCATGGGGTGCTTCATTTCCACGAAATTTCCGGTATCCGTCATAAGTCCGTAATAAAGAGCGGTCGCAAGACGGACATTTGCATTTACATCATAGCCTTCATCATTAAGAAGATCCCAGACAAGTGTCGAACAGCTGCCAAGATCCGAATGTATCTCGGCCATACCGGGGTTTGCAAGACATGTCGGGGCGGGCTGGTGATGATCTATTATCGCAAGCTCATCATAACCGAACTTTGTGACGTTGCTCTCGCCTTCCTGACAGTCCGCAGTGATCAAAAGTCCTTCAAAATGCGTATTAAGATCATTAATGTATTCGGCAGGGATCTTGAAAAGATCGAGCATCAGCAAAAGATTGGATTTCTGTATCCTGTTTCTTCCGCCGTATACAAGCCTTACTTCCTTGCCCTTATCCTTAAAAAACAAATATAATCCGTAGGCGGATGCCAAAGCATCCGCATCCGGATTATCATGTCCCTGGATCGTTATTTTGTCATAGATCAACAAATCACTTAATTTCATATCCTCATCCTTATAAACGCGTGTTTATATCCGAAATGCTAAAACATGTGAATCTTGTTTACCATATGAATAAAATCCTGGTTGCCTCTTGTCTTGGCAAACATATCAAGTATCCTGTCCACGGATTCCTCCGGCTTTAAGCCGTTTATACCGCGGCGAAGGCTGTTGACCGCGCTTATCTCCTCGGGATTCAATAAAAGATCGTCTCTTCTTGTACCCGACTTAGCTATATCGATAGCGGGGAATATCCTTCTTTCCGAAAGTTTACGGTCAAGTACCATTTCCATGTTGCCGGTACCTTTGAATTCCTCGTATACAACGTCATCCATCTTGGAACCGGTTTCCACCAAAGCAGTAGCGAGTATCGTAAGGCTTCCGCCCTCTCTCATGTTTCTGGCCGCACCGAAGAATCTCTTGGGCATATGAAGAGCAGCGGGATCGAGGCCGCCCGATAAAGTACGTCCGCTCGGCGGCACGGTTAAGTTATAAGCTCTTGTAAGCCTTGTGATGGAGTCAAGTAAGATCATAACATCTTTGTGGTGTTCCACAAGTCTCTTGGCTCTTTCTATAACCATTTCCGAAACTCTTTTATGATGTTCGGGAAGTTCATCGAATGTTGAATAGATCACCTCAACGTTCGGGCCTTCTATGGCTTCTTTGATATCTGTAACTTCCTCGGGTCTTTCATCGATAAGAAGGATGATCATGTGAATATCGGGATGGTTTCTTTTAACAGATTTTGCCACTTCCTTAAGAAGTGTCGTCTTACCTGCCTTGGGAGGCGATACGATCATACCTCGCTGTCCCTTTCCGACAGGACTTAAAAGATCCATGACTCTCATCGCAACGGAAGAACCCGGCATTTCAAGTTTGATACGACTGTCCGGAAAGATCGGAGTCATATCTTCGAAATTGCTGCGTTCTTTTATCACTTCGGGGCTGTATCCGTTAACGCTTCTCAAATATAAGAGCGCCGAGAACTTTTCATTCTGCGTCTTTACACGTTTGTTGCCATCCACGATATCGCCGGTCTTAAGACCGAATTTCCTGATCTGACCGGGTGCAACGTATACATCATCGACACCGGGAAGGAAATTGTCGCATCTTATAAAACCGTAACCTTCGGGCATGACTTCGAGAATACCGTGAGCGTTGATGCCGCTGTCCAGATTTTCGTCCGCATCTTCGGGACGATCAAACGTCTTTCCGTATACCTTTGACTCGGGACGGACTTCGGATGAGCCTTCGGTCTTTGGCTTTTCATCCTTACTTTCCTTATCTTTTGAAGGCTCTTCAGGCTTTTTATCCTCTGTGGACTTTTCCGGTTCCGGCTTTTTACCCGGCTTTTTTTCTTTATCTTCACTCTTAGCCTTTGAAACCTTTACGTTTTTTTCCGGCTTTGAAGTTTTTTCACCGTCGTCTTTTTTAGCCTGTTTGGCTGTTTTTTCGCCGCTTTGAGCCTTTTCTTCTTTTGCGGGCTTATCGGCTTTTTCCTCTTTATCGGCCTTATCGGCTTTTTCAGGTTTTGAAACCTTTGAAGTCTTTTTTGTTTTTGAAGCTTCCTTTGCTTCTTTTTCAGGCTCTTTGGCCTCTTTGCTCAAAGCTTCTTCTTCATCTTTGGCTACCATCGCGTCGACAATCTCTTCTTTGCTCATTGTCGAATAACCCTTAATCCCCCGAATTTTGGCTAATGCCTTTAAATCCTTAAGAGCAAGTGTCTCATATTTTTCGCGCATCTTTACCTCCTCTACGCAATCAATTAATCAACAGGGAATATTAGTTGTGAATAAAATTAAAAGAAAAATGATCGATTAACTTGAATTAAATAAATTTTATGTTTAAGATTATATCTGCTGATATTTCATTTGTAAAGCATCATTTGTGCATATTAAGGAAACATTTAATGACTCAGGATCCCTTGACTTTATACAAATTAATAGTGCTCTACATGCTCGATCGTGTTGCGTTTCCGCTCACTCAGGCTCAGGTCTTTGAATTTATATTGGACAAGGAATATACAAACTTCTTAAATCTTCAGCAGGCTATCTCCGAGCTTACGGGCGCGGGACTTATCACTGCCAAATCCATAAGAAACCGTACTCACCTTGAACTTACCGACGACGGCCGTGAAACCCTTAATTTCTTTCAAAACCGCATCAGTCCGTCCATTAAGGACGATATCAACAAATATTTTAAAGAAAATGAATTCGAGCTTCGTAACGAAGTCTCAGTCTACTCCGATTACTATAAAGCCACAAACGGCGAATATGAAGCAAATCTTGTGATAAGAGAAAAAGAGATAGAGCTCGTTAATATCACATTATCGGTTCCCACCGAAGAGATCGCGGAAGGCATCTGCGACAAGTGGGAATCCAAAAGCCAGGACATCTATAACGATATAGTAAAAAAACTGTTTTGATATCCGGTAAGATCAAGGCGGCCGTTAAAAACAGCAGCCGACGGATATCGGCTATTCAAGTATATCGCTAATAACGACTCCGTCCACCGCACCCAGGTTAAATCCCATGAGTTTTGCGATCGTGGGGCCTTCGTCCCAGATATGCATTTCGTCTATATGAACACCTTTTTTAATGCCAAGTCCTTCCGCGGCGAAGAAAGTGATGTTTTCCTCTTTTGTGGGAAGATAACCGTGACTTGCAAGCATTTTATGGTTCTTTGTAGTTTTGACCGATTCGGTTAATACATCGAAATTATTAAGGAAATAGTACCCGTTCTTTGCCTCTATCATCACAAGACAGGAACCGTCTGCGCCCATTTCCGCGGCTTCCTCGTTGGTATAGATCTTCTCAATCCCAAGGCGCTCATCGCCCGCCATTTCGTTTAATATATCCGTAACCTTTTCAAGCAACGAGTCGTCGTTTCTGTATTTATCGTTAAGATATACATATGTCGAACCGTCCGTTCCCTTTGCGATCACGCGATAATCGGTGATACGGCCGTTCTTTATATCTATAAGGCCCTTATCGGCAAAGTATCTGTTAAGATATACGATCGTGTGGGTATCTATCTGACAATGATCGCCAAGCACGATAAAGGTTGTGTCGTCCATGGGACGTGAGGCTTTGAGCCATTCTTTCAGCTCCCCGATACGCTTGTCATGTCTTAAAAGAGCATCCGTTATCTCTTTGCCCGTTGCACCAAAGTTATGCCTCGTGGTATCTACATCGGTAAGATGGATCATGAGCATATCCGGATCGTATTTTTCGATCGTATGCTTAACACATGCCATGATAAAATCATCAAGTGCCGGCTGCTCTATGCCGTGGCGGATGCTTCCGAACAATTTATTGACTTCAAGAAGGTATCGCGGAGTTCCGTTTCTTAAGCAGGAAACGATCTGATTCTGGAGTTTTCTGGTAACCATTACTTCGGGAATATTGTAATCCGCTTTAAGGCCGCCCATGACCGGCCACAAAAATGCGGCAACGCTCATTCCGGCTTTTCTAGCTTCGTCGGGAAGAGTGGTACCGTGAATATATTTTCTTTTATAAAGCCAGTCCGGGTCCATGCGGTTCGGCTGAAGCTTCGTGTTGGAGACTATGCGGGAATTGTTGGGCATACGGCCCGTTACGACAGCAGTATGGGCGGGATATGTGAGCGAAGGATACACACTGTACACTTTGTCGCAGAATGCTCCGTTTTTTACCACCCCGCTGAAATTCGGAAGCGTCATCATAAACTCCATGTCGCGTCTTCCGACCGCATCAAGCGATAACATGACAAGTCGTCTTTTTCCCATTTTCCTAGTCTTCTCCTTCCGCTTCTTTCTTTATCTTCTTCATGTGCTCTGCGATCTTCTGCTCATAGCCGTTAAAACTCGGCTTATAAAATTCCGTACCGCTTAACTCGTAAGGAAGATATTGCTGCTTTACATAGTGATTTTTATAATCGTGTGCGTATTTATAGCCTATCCCATGTCCAAGTTTGGCCGCGCCCTTGTAATGTGCATCCTGAAGATGTGTGGGCACCGGCAGATTTCCTGTCTTTTTCACAATCTCCGTCGCTCCTTCTATGGCAATCGTGCAGCTGTTTGACTTGGGTGCGGTTGCAATATATATTGCAGCCTGCGAAAGAATAAGATTGGCTTCCGGCATGCCCACTCTTTCAACCGCCTGTGCGGCCGCGGTTGCCACCACCAAAGCCTGCGGGTCGGCATTACCTACATCTTCCGATGCGCATATCATCATACGCCTTGCGATAAAGGTCACGCTTTCGCCCGCGTACAGCATCTTTGCAAGATAATAGACCGCCGCATCGGGGTCCGAACCTCTCATGCTCTTTATAAAAGCAGATATCGTATCGTAATGATTGTCCCCGTCTTTATCGAACAATACGGCACGGCGCTGTATGCATTCCTCTGCCACGGGAAGAGTAATATGTATCTTTCCGTCTTCGGAGCGCTCCGTAGTCATGACCCCTAACTCTATCGCATTAAGTGCACGCCTTGCATCCCCTCCGGCAAGATCTGCCAGAAATTCAAGTGCTTCATCGGTAATATCCGCATCAAAACCTCCGAGACCGTTGTCCTTATCGGTAAGCGCCCTTCTTATAAGCTCTTTTATATCGTCGGGAGTTAAAAGCTTAAGTTCAAAAACGGCGGACCGTGAAAGCAAAGCTCCGTTCACTTCAAAATATGGATTTTCGGTCGTCGCTCCTATGAGCACGAGAGTACCGTCCTCCACAAAGGGAAGAAGATAATCCTGCTGGCTTTTATTGAAGCGATGGATCTCGTCGATAAAGAGTATAGTCTTTTTACCGTACATTCCGAGAGATTCTTTTGCGGCATTTACCACATCTTCCATATCCTTTTTGCCCGCAACTGTTGCATTGATCTGGCAGAAATTGGCCTTTGTGGTATTCGCGATGACTTTCGCGATCGTGGTCTTGCCCGTTCCGGGCGGTCCATAAAAAATAACACTCGTTAGCTTATCTGCTTTTATGGCGCGGTAAAGAAGCTTATCCTTAGCAAGGATATGCTTCTGTCCCACTACCTCGTCAATTGTCTTAGGTCTTAATCTTGCTGCCAGAGGCGACTCTGTTTCTTTGGCCTTCGCCTCCATCATCTGAAATAGATCCATACCGGCCTCAGCACATTTTAATCTTAACCGGATATCGCACGGCAATTAAGCTCACCGTTTTCGACTCCTATCTCAATGGTATCACCCATCTTTACACTATCTGATAATATCAGTTTTGCCACACCCGTTTCAACATATTTCTGAATATATCTCTTAAGCGGTCTCGCACCGTATACGGGCTCGTAGCCGTTTTCCGCAATGAAGGTAAGTGCATCATCGGTGACCGTTATGGTCAATTCTCTGTCCTTAAGTCTCTTGTTAAGTGACAGGATCAACAGTTTTGTGATCGACTTGATATTATCGGCCGAAAGAGGCTTAAACATGATGATCTCATCAAGACGGTTCAAAAATTCCGGCCTGAATGAGCCTTTAAGCTGCTCCATAACTTCCTCTTCGGCTTCGGATGACATTTCACCGTTTTCATCTATTCCGTCGAGAAGATACTGTGCACCTATGTTGGATGTCATTATAAGTATCGTGTTCTTAAAGTCCACGGTCCTTCCCAACGAGTCCGTGATACGGCCGTCGTCAAGCACCTGAAGCAGGATATTGAACACATCGGGGTGTGCTTTTTCAATTTCATCGAATAAAACTACGGAGTAAGGTTTCCTTCTGACTGCTTCGGTCAATTGTCCGCCTTCTTCATATCCCACGTATCCGGGAGGCGCTCCGATAAGCCTTGAAACAGAGAACTTCTCCATATACTCGCTCATATCGATACGCACCATATTTGCTTCATCGTCAAACAACGCTTCGGCAAGTGCTTTTGAAAGTTCCGTTTTACCTACACCGGTAGGGCCAAGGAACAGGAACGATCCGATGGGACGGTTCGGGTCCTTTATGCCCGCACGCGATCTTATTATCGCTTCGGTAACCTTTTTAACCGCTTCATCCTGTCCTACGACCCTCTTATGAAGTTCTTCGTCCAAATGAAGGGTCTTGTTTCTCTCGGTCTCGGTAAGCTTGTTAAGCGGGATACCCGTCCATCTTGAAATTATCTTTTCGATTTCTTCTTCGGTAACGGCTTCATGCACAAGCGAAAAATCTTTGTTGTTCTGTGCATTTTCAGCCTGCTCAAGCTGTTTCTTAAGGTTCGGTATCGTGCTGTACGAAAGTTCTCCGGCTTTCTCGTAATCACCGTTTCTGGTCGCGGTCTCGAATTCCGCATTGGCGGCTTCTATCTGTTCACGAAGCTTTGAAAGTTCATCCACACTGGACTTTTCGTTTTCCCATTTTGCCATGTATGAATCGAGTTCTTCTCTTGCCTCCGTAAGTTCTTTTGACAAGACTTCAAGTCTTTCGGCGCTCAATCTGTCGGTTTCTTTCTTGAGAGCGGATTCCTCGATCTCAAGCTGCATGACCTTACGTTTGCACTCATCTATTTCCTGAGGCATTGAGTTCATCTCGGTCTTTATAAGTGCGCATGCCTCATCCACAAGGTCGATCGCCTTATCGGGCAGGAATCTGTCCGTTATATATCTGTTTGAAAGTGTAGCCGCGCTTACAAGCGCGTTATCAAGGATCTTAACATGGTGGAAGTTCTCATATCTTTCCTTAAGACCTCTTAAGATAGAGATCGTATCCTCGACCGTGGGCTCGTCTACATGAACCGGCTGGAAACGACGCTCAAGAGCCGCATCCTTTTCAATATATTCCCTGTACTCGTCAAGTGTTGTGGCACCGATACAGTGAAGTTCACCCCTTGCAAGCATGGGCTTTAGCATATTGCCGGCATCAAGTGCTCCGTCGGTCTTGCCGGCACCCACTATAGTATGAAGTTCATCTATGAAAAGAATGATCTCGCCTTCGGATTTTTTGACCTCTTCAAGAACAGCCTTAAGTCTTTCCTCAAACTCGCCTCTGTACTTGGCGCCTGCCACAAGCGAACCGATATCCAGCGAAAATACCCTCTTGTCCTTAAGATTTGTGGGTACATCGCCTGCCACGATCCTTCGTGCCAGCCCTTCCACGACCGCAGTCTTACCTACGCCGGGTTCACCGATCAATACAGGATTGTTCTTTGTCTTTCTTGAAAGTATCTGTATGATGTTTCTTATCTCCGCATCACGGCCGATAACGGGGTCAAGCTTATTCTGCCTTGCAACCTCCACAAGATCACGTCCGTACTTATTGAGCGTATCATAGGTACTCTCGGGATTGTCGCTTGTAACCTTCTGATTTCCTCTTACGGACGATAAGGCTTTTAAAAATCTGTCCCTCGTAAGCCCGTACTCACCGAAAAGTTTTGAAATTGCCGGGCTTGTATTTCTCTCTATCGAAAGAAAAAGATGCTCTACCGATACATAGTCGTCGCCCATCGCCTTTGCCTCGTCTTCGGCAAACGTAAGAGCCTTATTAAGATATTCTCCCACATAGGGACGTGCTCCGGAAACTTTCGGTCTTTTGGCTATCTCGGCCTGAACCCTTTCCGTAAAATGTTCGGTATTGATGCCCATCTTCTCGATAAGATTAAGGATCAGACTGTCTTCGATCCTCAAAAGTGCCAGAAGCAAATGCTCCTGCTCGATCTCCTGATTGCCGTACTCAAGCGCAACCTTTTGACATTCTTCGACCGCTTCCTGTGATTTCTGTGTAAACTTAGTGATGTTCATATATTCACCCCCTTATTGGCACCGAATGCCGGCACGATATCCGGAATCGATTAAGTGTCTGTTGGATTTAAATCTTTGTTCTATGACTACTATAACACCATTCCGTATTAAAACAATAAAAAACTTATAAATTCTTGGTAAAAGAAAAAATAACCCGCAGGCTGCGGGTTATTTAACAGAAAGGAGAAATTTTATAACAGAAACTACTTTAGCGCTCTCATTGAGTTAAGGATCGCGATGACTGCGACACCTACATCCGCGAAGATTGCTGCCCACATGGAGGCAAAACCGAGTGCGGCGAGGATGAGCACGAGGACCTTGATGCCCAGGGCAAACCATATGTTTTCTTTGACTATGCGCAAAGTCTTTTTGGCGATGCGCTTAGCTTCGACGATCTTTGAGAGTTCGTCGGTCATGATCACGACGTCTGCTGCCTCGATGGCCGCGTCGCTGCCCATTGCACCCATTGCTATGCCTACGTCCGCTCTTGTAAGAACAGGAGCATCGTTGATGCCGTCGCCCACAAAGGCAACCTTACCCGTAGCTTCATTAAGTATCTTTTCGATCGAGTCTACTTTGTCGATGGGTGACTGATTTGCATAAAATCTATCGATACCGACATCCCTTGATACGGCTTCGGCCGTTTTTTCATTGTCGCCCGTAAGCATTACGACCGTATCGATGCCGACCTTCTTGCATTCTTTAAGCGCAGCTGCCGCATCGTCTTTGATCTCATCGACTATATGGATATGTCCTGCGAAAAGACCGTCTTCCGCAACATATACCAAAGTTCCGTCCTTTATAACGGATGAGCATTTGGCAGTCTCATTGAATTCGTTTTCATCAAGAATGTCTTTCATGAGCTTAGCGTTGCCCACATAATATGTATGTCCTTCAAAAGAAGCCGCAACACCTTTTCCGGCTATTTCTTTCACATCGGAAACTGTGGATTTATCGATTTCTTTTCCGTAGCGGTTAAGAATCGAAACCGCGATCGGATGGGTGGAATAGCTTTCGCTTATTGCCGCCATCCTTATAAGTTCGTCTTCTGCGCGGTCTCCAAGCCTGGCGATAAGGCTGTCCGAAGGCTCTGTATCACCAAGGGCAAAATTACCTTTTGTAATGGTACCTGTCTTATCAAGTACAAGGGTGTTGACCTTGTTTAAGACATCCATATAGTTGCCGCCCTTTATGAGGATACCCTTTTTGCCCGCACCTCCTATGCCGCCGAAAAAGCTTAACGGGATGCTTATTACCAGGGCACAGGGACACGATATCAAAAGAAACGTCATGCCTCTGTACACCCAAGTGGATATATCCTTTGTGATAAGCGAGCCGGCCAGTATGAGCAAAAGTGCGGCTCCCACGACTATAGGGGTATAAACTCTCGCAAATACCGTTATAAACTGTTCGGCTTTGCCCTTCTTCGCAGAAGCCTCCTCGACAAGTTCAAGAACCTTGGAAACCGTCGATCTTGCAAAATCAGATGTAACTTCAACATTAATGACACCCGAAAGATTCACACAGCCGGAAACCACCGGATCGTTTTCAAATACATCCCTCGGAAGGCTTTCGCCCGTGATCGCAGCCGTATCGATCGAAGATGCACCGGATCTTACGATACCGTCAAGCGGTACTCTTTCTCCGGGCTTTATGATGATCGTATCGCCTACATTGACTTCCAAAGGGTCTACCTCATATTCCGCACCGTCCCTTACGATCCTTGCAAAATCGGGCCTTATATCCATCAAAGCCTTAATGGACTTTCGGGATCTGTTTACAGCGTAGCTCTGGAAAGCCTCACCTATCTGATAAAACAGTATAACGGCGACCGCTTCGGTATATTCACCCAAAAAGAACGCTCCGAATGTAGCGACTGTCATCAGAAAGTGCTCATCAAAAACCTTACCGTGGATGATATTTGTAAATGCGGCTTTTAAAACGTCTGCCGCAAGTATAATATATGCCGCAACATACAGGCCTAAGCCTGTCCACTTTATGTATGATATTCCGGTCTTTTCACCGACTGCCTCGTATAATATAAAAGCGATCAAGGCCACAGCGGCACCGATGGCAATGCGCTTTATCATTCTTTTCAATTTTTTCGTCATAACTTTTCTTCCTAAAAAGGAGGCGGAAATCCGCCCCCATAAATTATTTGCTTACCACTTCCACATCGGGCTCAAGACGCTTTACGATATCGCGCATCTTCTTCTCGACTTCTTTGTCCTTATCGTCTTCCACATCATATACCATCTTTGTGGTAAGGAAAGTTACAACACAGTTTGATACACCGTCGATCTTGGCTACTTCATCCTGTATCTTCTGAGCGCAGTGTGCACAGTCAAGATCTTCCAAAATAAATGTTCTTTTCATGTTCTATGACTCCTTCTTATTTCTTTTTCTCAGTTATGTGTTCCATACCGATCTTGATGATCGATTCCACATGGTCGTCGGAAAGAGCATAATACATCGATTTGCCGTCGCGTCTTACCTTTACAAGGTCACTCTGCTTAAGAAGTCTTAACTGATGAGATACAGCAGACTGATTCATGTTTAATGCATCGGAAAGATCCCCGACGTTTTTCTCGCCAGATAAAAGCTCATATAAAAGCCTTACTCTGGTCGAGTCTCCGAATACCTTGAAAAGATCGGCAAGATCATATAATTCGTCTTCCATATTTCTCCTTGCGACTAACATATGTTCAACTGTTCATATGTTCATTATACATAACTGTGTGAAGGTGTCAATATATATTTTTAAAAAATCTATCTTTCTTTCAGTATCTTACCATCCTTGACCCTGTATACCATATCGCACTTCTCAATAGTCTGAAGTCTGTGAGCGATAATGATAAGTGTCTTCCTGCCGTGAAGGCTGTTGATCGAATCCATGATCGCGGCTTCCGTATCGTTATCGAGTGCGGATGTTGCTTCATCAAGCACCAATACCTCGGGATCTTCGAAAAGAGCTCTTGCTATACCGATACGCTGCCTCTGGCCTCCCGACAATCTTATGCCGCGTTCTCCTATTCCCGTATCGAGCCCTTCGGGAAGAGCACGCACAAATTCGTCAAGGCTTGCTTCTTTTAAGGCCTGCCATACCTTATTGTCATCTATATCTTCATCTGCTACGCCGAAAGCCACATTCTTTCTGATGGAAGAATCAAGCATAAATATTGTCTGAGGGATATAGCCTATGTTTTTAAGCCAGCCCTGATAATTATCGTTTACATTGACGCCGTCGGCGTAAATGCTGCCCCGCTCCGTCTCAAGAAGTCCGAGCATTACGTCCACGATAGTGGTCTTTCCTGCACCCGATGAACCCACGATACCTATACTCTTTCCTACGGGGATCGTAAGCGATGCATTGTCAAATATATAAGTATCTGTATTGGGATATTTATATGTAATATCCTTAAGCTCTATCTCTTTGGTCACGGGAAGTTTATCGACATCGACCTTGGCCGCATAGTAGCCTTCATCATAGATGACCGACTTATCGCTTATCTCGGCACGCAAGTTATCACTTACACCCAGTAAGAACGGCTCAAAATACGAGATCGATGTAAGATAAGTGTTCATTCTGTTGGCGCATGGGATAAGTCTCATGGCCACCAATGCAAGAAGCGTGATCTGAGGCATTATATCAACTGCCTCCGCTCCGTTTAAAAGCATCACAAGAAGATATCCCACCATGCCCGCTATCGCAACCGTTTCGATAAGAAGACGGGGAGTGGAATTAAAAAGTGAATAGCGCTGTACCGCATTTACATAGCCTGCACCGCACTTTGAATATTCATTGATAAAATACGGTTCTTTTGCGGAGATCTTGATCTCCTTTATACCTGTGACCGTCTGGTTTATCCATTTAAAAAGACCGCTGTAGAAATCCTGATTTTCCTGTCCGGCTTTCTGCATCGTGGGCTTGATAAGAACCTTTATAAGGAAAAGAATGGCTACCAGAAGCGCCGTAACGGTAACCGTCATCCAGACATCGGCATAAAAACTTACCGCTACAAGAGTCACAAATACGATCGCTTCGCTTAAAAGCTGCAGCAATGCGAGGATGAGTCCATACATGTTATTGACATCGCTTGTGATACTCCTTTGTATCACTGCACTGTCGGCATTCAGATAATATTCGTAAGGACGCTTTACGTAGTTGATCATCATGCGCCTTGAAGTCGCGAACTGATTGGTGTATACAAATTTTAATGTAGCCTTCTGCTGTAGGAAAAGAAACAGATTCTTTACCACGAAAGCACCGATCAACGCTATCATCACAAATACCGTAAGGTTTCTCGTGCCTTCGATATGAAATGTATCGACGATCCATTTAAGATAAGCATGCTTTTCTACGGCATTGTCTTCAAGGATGATATTCATTACAGGTAAGATAAGAGAAACACCCAGCGTTTCAAGAACCGCACCTATGAGCATCATTACCACCAAAAGTGCCATTATTCTTTTTTGTTTTTTATCAAGCAGTATACTTAATTTTTTGATTATCTTTATCATGTTTCTCTATTTTCCGTATCGCCTTTTGTTGCATCCTCGGTATCCCGGGTTTCTTCTTTTTCATCCTTACCCGTTATCTGAGCCATTTCCTCGGGGGTAAAATGTCTGAACCTGCTCATGCCGTCCCAGAGTACCTTGATGCTGTCCAACAGTCCTCTGAAAAGACCTTCTTCATAGAGGGACACAACGATTATGCCTATCGGAACCGCTAAGATCATGCCGAACATATTGCCGAACTCAAAACCGATAAACAGCAAAAACAGCGTGGGCAGAGGATTTAAACCCACCTGATCGCCTACGATCTTTGGCTGTATGATCTGTCTGAATATCTGACCTATGCCCCATACCACAAGCAAGCCCGCACCGACAAAATATTCGCCGTTTACAAACGAAATGATCGCCCAGGGAACCATTATAAGCCCCGCTCCGAAAAACGGAAGAAGGTCAAGTACCGCAATACCCAATGCAATGATCGCGGCATAATCGATCTTTAATATCATAAGACCTATAAATGTTATAAGGTAGATCCATATCTCGATCTTAAACTGAGCCACAAAATACCCGCCGACTGCTTTCTTCATGCCGCGCACCACGACCTCAAGCTTATCGTACGCAACCTTAGGAATAAACTTTTGGGCTTTTTCAAGCAAAGTATTTCTGTCGGTCGTAAAGAAATATGCCGAAAGTACGCACATAATCACCGAAATGATCACGGAAGGAAGCCCTTTTGCAACATTTGAAACAGCGTTGATCGTGGGTGTTCCCAGCCCGGACACAAGATCGGATACATATTTTTCAATTGTGTTTCCGAAATTATTGATCGATGAGACCGCACTGTCGGGCAGATATCTGAATATGTTGTTTATCTTGTCGCCGAACTCATCAAAATCCTTTTCAAGCGAAGGCCACATCTTCGGTATGCTCGTAAAGAAGCCTATGCCCTGTGTGACCAGGAAATAACCTATTCCGTACACTATGGATATTACAAGTGCAAGTATCAGTATGATCGCTATTGCAGAGGTAGTCTTTCTTTTAAACTTGATCTTCTCCTCAAGGAATCTTACCGCCGGATTAGCAATGGCAGATATGATCCAGCCAATGATAAAAGGTAAAAAGAACACCAATATCTTAGGTACGACCGTTATGAGAAGTATAAGACATACCAAATAGAAAAGGACGTTTGCAAGCGCCTTTAAATATTTTTTTCCGGAACTCATTGTTCTTTCTTATCCTCCAAAAGAATCTCATCCATTAAAGCATAGATCTCATCGCGTCCCTGCTTAGTGGGCGCGGAAAATGCGATCATCTTGGTCTCTTTTCCGGCTTTAAGTTTCTCACGTATGATCTTAAGCTGTTTGTCTTTTTGAGACCTGTTTATCTTATCGAGTTTAGTGCATATGATGATGGGATCGTAACCGTTATCCTTTATCCACTCATACATCTGAACATCGTTAGCCGAAGGGTCGTGTCTTATATCGATCAAAAGAAAAACCGCCTTAAGTTTCTTGGACGAGCGAAGATATCTTTCTATCATCCTGCCCCATTTTTCTTTGACCGATACACTTACCTGGGCATAACCGTATCCGGGAAGGTCGACTAAGTACATCTCGTTATTGAGATTATAGAAGTTGATGGTCTGGGTCTTTCCCGGCTGAGAGCTTGTACGCGCCAGGCTCTTTCTGTTCATTATAGCATTAATGAGAGAAGATTTTCCAACATTACTCTTTCCTGCGAAAGCTATCTCGGGAAGAGTGTTGTCCGGAAGCTTGCTTGTGATACCGCAGACCGTCTCAAGATTAACACTTCTTATTATCATCTTTTCACCGTTTTCCTATAAAACTTAACGCCACCTTATAAGGGTGGCGTTAATGATCATTCTGCCTTTTTAAGCCTGCCCGTCTTTGCATGAACGGTAAGCGGAGGTTTTCCGTCGACTACCGATTCTTTTGTAATGGTACAGCTTGTGATCGTTTCATCGGAAGGGATCTTAAACATTACATCCATCATGACGTTCTCAAGTATCGAACGAAGACCTCTTGCACCGGTCTTGCTCTCCATCGCCTTATCTGCAATGGCTTCGACCGCATCGGGTTCAAATGTAAGTTCAACATTGTCCATTCCGAACAATTTCTTGTATTGCTTAATGAGCGCGTTCTTAGGCTCGGTCAATATCCTTACCATCGCCTCTCTGTCAAGTCCTTCCAAAGATACCATGATCGGCACACGACCCACAAATTCGGGAATGAGTCCGAACTTTATAAGATCCTGAGGAGTGACATCCTTAAGAACGTCGCTTACATCGCGGTTCTTCTTGGATACAACGGTCGCATTGAATCCTATCGAACTTTGATCCATTCTCGCATCCACTATCTTATCAAGTCCGTCGAAAGCTCCGCCGCATATGAAAAGAATATTTGTGGTATTGATCGGAATAAGCTCCTGATGGGGATGCTTACGGCCGCCCTGGGGAGGAACGTTTGCATCGGTTCCCTCGATTATCTTAAGTAAAGCCTGCTGAACGCCTTCACCCGATACATCTCTGGTGATCGAGACGTTTTCGCTCTTCTTTGTGATCTTATCTATCTCATCAATATAGATGATACCGCGTTGTGCACGCTCCACATCGTAATCCGCAGCCTGTATAAGCTTAAGAAGGATGTTTTCAACATCTTCTCCGACATAACCCGCTTCGGTAAGCGTTGTGGCATCGGCTATGGCAAAAGGAACGTTCAGTATCTTTGCAAGCGTCTGTGCAAGATAAGTCTTACCGGATCCTGTAGGTCCTATCATGATGATGTTGCTCTTTTGAAGCTCAACATCATCGTCATCGGACTTCTGTTCCCCGGAAAGTATCCTCTTGTAATGATTGTATACCGCAACGGAAAGAACCTTCTTGGCGGTTTCCTGACCTATTACAAAGCCGTCCAAGAAATCTTTTATCTCCTGGGGCTTTAAAAGATTGATCTCATCTTTTTTGAGCCTCGGGGTGCCCTTTTCGCGTATATCTTCAAATTCATCGTCGATCATCGAAGCACATACGGCCACGCACTCATCACATATGTATATATTGTCGGGACCCGCAATAAGCTTCATGACCATAGTCTGAGGCTTACCGCAAAACGAACAATGCGCTTTCTGCATCTTTGCCATTATTTATTCTCCAGTTCCTGAGCCTTGTGATTGGTAATGACTTCATCGATAAGGCCGTATTCCTTGGCTTCCTCTGCAGTCTTCCAGTTATCACGATCCGTGTCCTCGCAAACTTCTTCGTAAGGACGACCTGTGTTCTCCGCAAGCATTCTGTTCAGCTTTTCTTTTGTCTGAAGGATATGCTTTGCAGCGATCTCAATTTCCGTTGCCTGACCCTGAGCTCCGCCCAAAGGCTGATGTATCATGATCTCGGCATTGGGAAGAGCGAATCTCTTGCCCTTTGCACCGCCCGCAAGCAAAAAAGCACCCATACTTGCGGCCATACCTATACAGATGGTGGATACATCGCACTTTACAAACTGCATGGTATCGTAAATCGCCATTCCTGCGGTTACCGATCCGCCGGGGCTGTTGATATACAAATGAATATCCTTTTCGGGATCTTCAGCCTCAAGGAAGAGCATCTGGGCAACAACAAGGCTTGCTGTTGTCTCATTGACTTCTTCGCCGAGGAATATGATTCTTTCTTTTAACAGACGCGAATAAATGTCGTAGGAACGTTCTCCGCGACTGGTCTGCTCTATGACATAAGGTACTAAACTCATTTTACGCCTCCTTGGCATTGTCTACCACGAAATCAACCGCTTTCTGGATTGCGAGGTCTTCTTTGATCTGCTTGATGGCGGTCTCATTCTCACCTATCATTTCCTTAAGCTTGTCGATCTCCATCTTGTAGTCTTCCGACATACGCTTAAGTTCGTTTTCATAATCCTCATCGGATATTTCGATCTTTTCTGCCTTTACGACATTCTCAAGTACAAGTCTTGACTTGATCCTCTTTTCTGCCTGAGGAGCCATCTGCTCAAGAAGCTTGTCGGCTGTAAGCCCCGTAAACTTCATGTACTGATCCATTGAAAGGCCCTGGCTCTGGATCCTCTGTGCGAAATCCTGGATCATCTGTCTCTTCTGGGTCTCGAGCATAGCTTCGGGAATGTTCATCTCGGATGCTTCGATGATGGCATCGATAACGGCATCTTCCTTCTGATCCTTTGCTTCTTTTGCCTTCTTCTCTTCAAGGCCCTTCTTTACGGAATCCTTGTACTCCGCAAATGTCTCATATTCGGAAACTTCGCTTGCGAACTCATCATCAAGTTCGGGAAGTTCTTTTTCTTTTACTTCATTGATCTTGCACTTAAATACAGCTTCTTTGCCCTTTAATTCTTCTGCATGGTAATCTTCGGGGAAAGTAACCTTAACTTCGACTTCATCGCCCTTCTTGGCACCGATGAGCTGCTCTTCGAAACCGGGGATGAATGCGCCGGAACCGATGGTAAGGGGATAATTCTCTCCCTTTCCGCCTTCAAAAGCAACACCGTCCACAAAACCTTCAAAGTCGATCATTGTCTCATCCTTGTCCTGAACGGGACGATCTACGGATACGCTTCTTGCGGAATTCTCGCGTTCTTTGTCGATAGCCGCATTGACTTCATCTTCGGTAACTTCGGTATCGATCTTGGCGATCTTAACGCCCTTGTATTTTCCGAGCTTGATCTCGGGCTTTAAAGCAACCTTTGCGGTAAAGATAAAAGGCTTGCCCTTTTCGATCTGTACAACTTCGATCTCGGGAGTGGACACGATCTCCTCTCCACACTCGTCATAAGCCTTGTCGTATGCTGTCTCGATCATGTCATTGGCTGCATCTTCATAGAAGATCTCGGGACCGTACATTTTCTCTACAACGGCCCTGGGAGCCTTGCCTTTACGGAAACCGGGAATACTTACTTTATTCTTATTCTTGTTAAAAGCTCTGTCCAGAGCCTTTTCCACTTCATCTTCAGGAACCTCTATGGTAAGCTTTGCCATGCTGTTCTCTAATTTTTCTACACTGACACTCATTAAATATCCTCCTTAATATATGTAAGCCGCAAACCGTCCGACGGCTTAAAACACTATTTTTTGTCGCACTTGCCACAATACCAAGAGATTATAGCACAACGTTTGTGGGTTTTCCAGTAAATTTATGGTTTTTTAATTTATGCCCGAATCTCTTAATAATAACCTATCCTTTTATACATTGTGTTATACTGTTTATGATATAAGTTACATCTTGGAGAATTGTATGAGTAAAGACATCGTTTTTAAACTTGAAGGCGGCATAAACACCGACGAATTCTTTAAAAGGATCAAAATGCGTTATGCACAATATGATGAAAAAAGTGCGGCATTCACGGATAAAATCGATTCTCTCATCAGTGAAAGAACTTCGCTTACACTCATTAAAGATCTGATGTTAAGAGAAGACGTTAAATCTGTTCTTAACTTAAACGAAGATTATATCACGACTCTTAAACTGCTTAAAATTTCCGAAGATGAAATAAACATCGGTGAAAACCCGTTTATTTATCTTGCCCCTTCCATGGCAGGGCTTACACTTATCGATAAGCTCACGTTTTTATACCTTTTAAGAATAGAATTCGATTTTGAAAAAGAATACTACATCGAATTAGCAGATCATATCGCGGACACCGGGTTTTCTTCTCTTTATCTTGCCCAAACCATTACATCAGGCAATTTCAAGAGACCTTTTCACCTGTTTGATACTCTTATCGATATTCTGAGCGAAAAAGGTCAAACTGTCATCGCAATGAAATTAAGTGCATTAAAAGAATACTATTTGGGATAACACATGAACGACAGAAAATTTACTTTTATAATATGCGCCAATAACGATCTGTACTTTAATGAGTGCACGAACTATATAAGAAGGCTTATCGTTCCCGAAGGCTATGAAACAGAAATACTCGAGATACGGGATGCCGTCTCCATGACGAGCGGTTATAACGAAGCAATGAATGCATCGGATGCAAAATATAAGATCTATCTGCATCAGGATGTTTTTATCGTATATCCTTTTTTCCTCGATGCCATTCTTAAGATCTTTGATTCGGACGAAAAGATAGGAATGATCGGTGTGGCCGGTGCGCCAAGACTTCCCGATGATTTTGTGATGTGGCATACCGACAGAGTGGGTATTACTTATACGGACGATAAACTCTCCGAATCTGATGCAGTCGAACTTCGTACAAAAAAGTTTGAAATTTCCGACGGACTTTCTGAAGTCGAAGCTATAGACGGGCTTATCATGATCACATCGGCAGATATCCCATGGCGCGAAGATATACTGGACGGCTGGGACTTTTACGATGTATCACAGACTTTTGAGATGAAAAACCGCGGATACAAGACCATTGTACCCGAGCAACATTTCCCATGGTGTCTTCATGACAGCGGGATACTTAATTTCAGAAATTACGATCATTACAGAAAGATATGTATAGATACCTATAAATCCGGCAAAAAAGAGTCATAAGATCCAATGATCTTATAACTCTTTATATTCATACTTTCATCCTGCATAATTGTATTCACTTTATGTTCAGAATTTAAGATTTCTTATATTGACGATCTGCTCAGCATAATTGGCATTTCTTCTGAAAAGAAGCGAAGTCCCGAGTACAAATCCTTTTACACCCTTTGGAGCGTATTCAAGTATCTTATCCGCTGTGCAGGCTCCGTCCCAATATACATCAAATCCCATCTCTTTCTGAAGCGGAAGGATCTTATCATACTTCTTACTCACATAAGGAAGATACATCTGTCCTGCATTCCCCGGATTCACACTCATAACAAGGACCTTGCTCACGATCTGAAGCATCTCCATGACCGTTTCAACGCTCGTACCGGGATTTATCGCTATACCGGGTATCATTTTCGCATTGATTATCTTTTGAAGAGTGGTCGACGGATGATATTCTGCTTCCGGATGGATATAAACTGTATCACCCGGACGGAGTTTATCAAGAAACAGTTCTATATGCGTGTTGGGGTGCTCGATCATAAGATGCACATCAAGCGGTTTAGATGTAACCGAAGCTATATAAGCCATATCATTTAATGACATGGCAAAATTCGGCACATATCTTCCGTCCATTATATCGATATGGAAAGAATCGATCCCGGCCGCCTCAAGCGCTCTTACCTCACCGTAGAGATTTCCGAAATCGGCACACATCATTGAAGCACAAAGTTCAAAATTCATATTACATTCCCCTGTTCCGCCGATAGGCTTTTATATTATCCCCATAACCTTAATGTAATCTTCTTTTTTATCCCTCATGATCTCAAATCCATCGATAATACTGTCAAGCGAAAACCTGTGTGTGATCATTTTCACAGGATCGATAAGTCCTTTGCCCATAAGTTCCAACACAAAATGCCAGTCATCATCTTCATCTTTGGTAAAAGAAGAATTCCACGTTCCGAAAAGTGTAAGTTGATTTCTCAATATCTTCCAATAAACATCTTTTGACAGACCCATATCGGATGCCGGATTACCTACCAGCATCACTCTTCCGCCGGAAGCGGTCATGCAGATGATATCGGATACGATATCCTGCTTCCCGATACAATCAAAAGATATAAAAGAACCAATATCGCGCGTTATTTTACCAATTCGGTCAATGGCGCTTTCCTGTCGTGAATCTATGATCCTTTCGGGCTTTATGCCCAGTTTAACCGCTGTCGTTTTCTGATGATCCTTATTCAGTGCTACAGTAATATTTCTATATCCCATTGCTAACAGGATCATATCGACAAACAGTCCGATCGTACCCTGACCGTACACAAATATCTCTTCATTTTTATCAACACCTTCCGCGGCTTTCCTGACTGCATGGGCCGCAACCGATAAAGGTTCAAGCATGGCCGCCGCCTCAAATGAAACATGATCGGGAAGCTTTATAAGATTCCACTCGGGCACGCTTACATATTCCGCAAACCCTCCGTCACATCTTGAGCCGAGATATGAATAATCACTGCACATTTCATATTTCTTCTTTTGACATTGTGCACATTTCATGCAGGGGATGAGCGGGAAAATACCCACTCTGTCTCCGGGTTTATATTCAGAACCGGCATCGGTTTTTATCACCTCACCCGAAAATTCATGTCCCGGTATTATGGGGAGAATATGTGCCCCGGTCCTGTAAACACGGGGAATGTCCGAACCGCATATGCCCGATGCCTTCACTTTTATAAGACAATTTCCGGACTCTCTTTTCGGATCCGCAACATCCCTATATTCAATATGTCCTATCTTATCAAGTACGAGTGCTTTCATATCATCCCTTATATTGCATGAATTGTTCCATATCTTTTGCGGTTGTGATCTTAATGTTTCTTTCATCGCCTTTAACTGTCACGATATTCATTCCGTACAATACCGCAGGCTCGGTAGATCCTTTTATATTATATATTTTTTCAGGAAAAAGTGCTTTGTTGGCCTTTAAATATTTATCAAACACAAATAACTCGGGAGCTTGCCCCGCAAAGATGTTCTCCCGCTTTAAGAGACCCTTTATAAGGCCGTTTTCGCACTCATATACGGTATCTTTCATAGGAAGTACCGGAATGACTCCATCCGCATTTTTAAGGCTTCCATAAATGCTTTTTATATGGTCCGGGCTTATATAAGGCCTTGCTGCATCATATATCATAACGGTATGCCCGGCATCACCGTATTTTTCATATATGGCATCAAGAGCATTGCAAACAGACAATTGGCGTGTCCGCCCGGGTAACGTAAAGACATGTTCACATCCCGAATGAATCAATTTTCGTATTTCATCATATCGGTCGGGATCGGCGGCTATGACAAATACATCTGCGATATCGGAATCCACTATCGAGGAAATGCAACATTCGATCGCAGTTTTACCGGCGTCATTCTTGATATATTGTTTGGGTATATTCATTCCGGTTCTTGATCCGGTACCGCCGGAAAGTATTACGGAAAAATTCATTGATCAACACCCTTTCAGATATAACATCAGCATTTTCTGAACCTGCTCAAGACATCCCATTCTTTCAGCTGCTTCAAACATAATTGAAACGGCACGGTCAAAGATATTGTTTGAAAGTAAAACATCTTTATTTTCAGCTATCATTTTACATCTAACGCTGAACATCTCGGAAATATTGGTACTAACCCCACTGTCAACGGTATATGCATCCACAAGTACCTTATTCACAAACCCGATCTTATGTTCTTTTGAAAATCTGACGGCAAAATCCCAGTCTTCAATACACCTAAGACCGGTGTCAAAACCTCCTACGCTAAGAAAGTCATTACGCTTAACCATAACTGTCGGAGTACCGATCGTATTCATTACCACAAGACTTAAGAATATATTTCCTTCAAGTTCACTGATATTTTCCGAATAAGGTACCCTTTCGATCTTTTCGGAAGGAGAGGTGAGAGAATAAGCACAATATATCAGATCGAATTTATCGTCACTGTGTGCATGCTCAATCTGCTCCTTAAGTTTTTCCGGTCTCCAAACATCATCACTGTCGTTGAAAGCAATCCAGTCTCCGGTTGCAACTTCCGCGCCCTTATTTCTGGCTGATGCAGCCCCACCGTTTTCCTGATAAACATATTTAATACACTCGTTATTTAATTCGTCTATCTTTTCTTTGGTATTGTCTGTTGACCCGTCATCCACGACGATTATCTCGTATGGCTTGACCGTCTGTTCCAACGCACTTTTAACCGATCGTATTATATAATCCGCTCTGTTATATGTAGGTATTACTACGCTTATCCTGTCCATACTTCCATCCTTTTCAATTGTGTATCGTTAAAAGTTATATTACGATTTAATTATTTTGGCATCTTGGATCATTGAAGGCTTTTTAAGACGCATCATATCATGCAATATGAGCCCTCGATCTCCGTAAAACGCATCTGCCATTCTGACCGCAGTATCTCTGCAATTCATATCGGATATCGGTCCAAGTTTAAGTTCATAAAACCTCCGTTTTAGCTCATCGAATTTTCTGTATTCGGACGATCCTTCGATCTCGTTATCAAGATCCTCTCCCATGATCCAGATATAAGCCATTACTTCCGAATTCTCCGCAAAAACATTGATATTATCCGTAATTTTATCTAAATAGTCTTTTGGTCTTCCTGCCATTTCCGAGAAAGAAGTATAATACAGAAGTACTTTTTTATAATTTCCTTTGCTGTCTTTAAGAAACGGGGCCCAATCTTCCGGAATCTCGGATTCATATATAACATCGCCTCTGTCAATACCTGTATAAAGATCCTGCTTAACTTCTATTTTATTGCGCCAATATTTCGCAGCTTTGCTCCCCGACATCTGAATAAGTGCATCAATATATCTTTCTTTTAATGTCTCCGATTCAAGAATAACTTTATCGGCATTAACCACTCCGGGCATAGTCACAAAGTATTTTGTGGTCTGCATGCACCGCGCATCCTCTTTTTTAAAATCATCCTGACTGAAATAAGGTATGTATACAAGCTCATCGGTATATGCTCTAAGCTTGTCGGAATAGAAAAACGGATGTACCGATATACCGCTGTCACAGTCATCGTAAGGACATTGCATATATATTTTATCGGGATGGATCTTCTCAAGATTCATACTGTCAAAAGGCACAAACCCGGATAGTCCTTTGAAAAGTTCTCCATCGTACGAAATATCTTTCATACTGCCGTTTTTTGATTTTACATAATACGGAACAGGCATCACATATACTTCATTGCCTGCATTTACCTCTTCTTCATAAACATTATAAAAATATTCCCACCATTCTGCCTTAACCGGGAGAAAAAATACCTTATGCTTCTTATTATCCGTTGCTCTTCTTACCGTTTTATCGATAATATCGTTATATACATATTCGGGCATAACCTTTATATGGTGTACATTTTTAATGTAGTCTTCCATTTTTTTGAAAGCCGGATACTCATGACAGTCCCAATCACGTATGGGATTCATATATCCATCCGTATATAAGATCTTCAATATATCCGCATATCTTGCCGGCACAGGCATGACCGTATATTCAAAAGGCAGTTCGATACAATCATCATAATATTCTTTAGGGATCATAAGACTGTCTCTTTTTATCCATTGAACCATTGAAGTAAGATGATCACTGTCTTCTTCCGTATAAGAAGCCATTATACCGTCAAGTTTTACAAGCTCTTTACGCCTATTTTCTCCATTAAGTTTTTCAACCTCGGCATACTTTTTTAAGCCTTCTTCTCTAAGTTTTTCTCTGGCTTTCATATCTCTGGGCAGATAATCAAGCGGAAAAATATCTATTGAAGCAGCATAAGGAAGCCCATGGAACATTTCCAAATGGGCCGGTTCGGTCGACACACCGTGAATATTCATAATACTTATTATTGGATTATCAAAAGATTCCTTGTTATTATGAAAATCCGATATAACATAACTTTTAGGCAGTCCCTTTAATAATATGTCGTATATCCTGTCATAATCCGGCCTCTTGATAGCAATATCAAGATCGTCATCCCAGGGGATAAAACCTCCGTGACGGACAACACCCAAAAGTGTACCCCAATCTGCAAAATAGGTTATATTGTTTTCTTTAAGTACTTTTCCAACGGTCAAAAGCACTTCCAGCCTTGCAGCCCAGTTTCTCTTCATTACGGAGGATACATAAAAACCGTCTCTTATCTCCGCTTCATAATATGATCTCATACGCCACCGTTATTTAAAAAAGGCTAACCTTACGGTTAGCCTTTTAATTCTACTATATATTATACACTGATTACTGGAGGAGTGACAATACATTTGAGTTAGCCTGGTTAGCCTGTGCCAACATTGAAGTACCTGCCTGAGCAAGTATGTTATTGTTGGAGTATCTAACCATCTCGGTTGCCATATCAGTATCACGGATAGCCGATTCAGCACTTGTTGTATTTTCAACAACGTTATCAAGGTTCCTGATCGTATGCTCAAGTCTGTTCTGAACAGCACCGAGATCGGATCTCTGAGATGAAACCCTTGCAAGAGCGTTCTTGATACTGGTAATTGCTGTCTGTGCATCACCGTGGGTTGTTACATTAGTTCCATCAATGCCAAGTGACTGGCAGCTCATACTGTCAATATTGATTGCAATAAACTGTCCGGCTTCGGCACCAACCTGAAGGCTCTTATTCTTGAAGTTACCATCAAGAAGACTCTGCTCGTTAAAGGTTGTTGTATCTTTAACACGATCGATTTCGGTCTTAAGCTGCTGAACTTCTGCATCAATATATCCACGGTCTGCTGTGGTCATTGTATCGTTGGATGCCTTGATTGCAAGTTCGTTCATTCTCTGAAGCATATCATGAACTTCTGCAAGAGCACCTTCTGCTGTCTGTACACAAGAGATACCGTCCTGTGCGTTAGCAGATGCCTGTGTTAAACCTCTGATCTGACGGCGCATCTTCTCGCTTATAGCAAGCCCTGCTGCATCATCAGCTGCACGGTTGATCTTATAACCCGAAGATAATTTCTCGGTTGACTTTGCCTGGCTACCTGTGGTAATGCCGAGCATTCTGTTTGAGTTCATTGCGGTTAAGTTGTGTTGTACTATCATGGTATTTCCTCCCTGAATATGTTTCGTGTCCTTGCTGTCTTTGCAGCTACGTTAGTTGTCTTATAAATCGATTATTGTGATCACTTGTGAGGTTGTTTACCTCTCTTACACTTATTATATCGGAATAGATTTTTAAAACTTTAGTCTTTTTTGAAAATTTTTTATTTTGTTTCTTTTTTTCATTATATTATTTATTTTCTTCTAAATAAAGATACTATATCGTATAATGATATAAACCGATCTTTCTTATAAAAGGAGCTTAATACATGAATCCATCAATCATGAACAGCCATAAAGTATCTGTTATCATGCCTGCATATAACGCGCAGAATTTTATAAAGCAATCTATCTTAAGTGTTATTAATCAAACGTATACCAATATAGAACTTGTAATCGTTAACGACGGTTCAACCGATAATACCGCTGATGTAATAATGGATTGTGAAAAAATGTATCCGGACAAAATTCTGTTTGTCAACAAATCCATTAATGAAGGAACCGCAAAAACGATCAATATTGCAATGGAATATGCAAGCGGTGAATATCTGAGCTGGTTAAGCGCAGATGATCTCTACTCCGAAAAAATGGTTGAGTCTTCCGTTGACTTTCTTCTTAAACATCCGGAATTTGACGCTTGTTATTCTTTATCGGCAGTTATAGATGAAAAAAACAATATCCTCGGCTTTGAAAAAAGAAGCGAAGAATATATCAATACAATGTTAAGCGGTGATTCCACTCCCTTATATAAAAGGATGATAGAAATAAGCAACTTCTTTCATGGATGCTCCGTTCTGGGTAAAAGAACAAACTTTTTAGAAGTCGGAGGGTTCAATCCTGCTTTCAGATATGCTCACGATTACGATTTTTGGCTCAGATTTGCTGCAATCACAAATATCGGGTTCATAAACGAATACAATGTATACGGTAGAACTTACCCGACGCAGATTAGCCGTCAGGGCCACAATGAAAAAGATGCGGTACTTGTGTGGTCCAATTTTAAAGATAACAAACAATTATATGAAAAACTTATGAAAAAGGCCGGGCACAAAGATTATATTGAATCCGTGCATTTGGGTTTTATCAATCGCATTTCGTATTATCATCACAACAAGGAAGAATTATTGACCGTATTAAATGAATATAAGAAATTTATTGAAACTCTTAGTATTTGATCATTTAATTTCGCTTAGCAATAATTCGAACTTTACATGTTTCATACCTTTGATGAAAGCTCCGCCTTCCGAAACATTATAAAACGATATATCTGATGCATCATCTTTGGTAATGCGATTTTCGATCCATTCCCTGTATATAGTAAACAAAATGCTGGTTCCGACCGTATTGCCGTCAAAGCTTTTTACATGCAATGCCACCTCATCTTCAGCATCACGCAAGTCCATAGTACCCTTGGCATGTGATGCTCCACCGGTAAAAGCAAGATCGCACCCCATTAATGTAACAGTTCTTGCGTGCGCCTTTATGGCAAAATCAATTGCAAGAGTTGTTACCGATCCTCCGCTTTCAAAAATAACATGTCCGAGTTTTTCTGCCGGTTCAAAGCCTTCCTGACAGGCAAGATACTTATCTCCGGCATAATCGGATGTAAATCTGTAAAAAGCTGTTGTATCCACAATTATCGGTATTTTTTCTTCCTGCAGATTTTCAAGTTGCTTAAAAGTGCGCGGTTGTGCATCCATAAAACAAACTACATCAGGTTTTATACCGTTGTTCATCAACTTATTATAAACTGTGCCAACGGCAATAACCAAAAAGGAACCTCCGTTTTCAATTACCTCTTTCAATTTATCCAAATTTGCATCAAGAGACGGACCCGCTCCCACCACTACAACATTTTTATCATCAAAAACAGGAAACAGTTCCTCGGCATATTTGTCGGTGTTCCGGATATTTCGGTAGAAATTGACCATAAGCGTATTCTTGATCTGATCATAACTGTCGAGTTGTATCCTTAATTTTTTCAGAACGGTTTTCCTGTGCCTTAAAACTTCAGATGAATCCGGAAGTTTAAATACTGAAGGCATATGTATAAAAGTCTTTGTATCCTTTGACAATATGGCATTCATAAATTGGGTCATATCGGGATCATACATAAGTTTTATATTGGATTTGTTAAAAACCTCCTGCCATACCCCAAAATACATATCATTGGTAAGGTCGATAAGAAATTTATCATTATCATAAATATATATAGCAGCTGAATCATTAAGCAATTCATTTAATGCATACACATGATATCCCAACCCCAGCCCCCATATTATGTACTTTGATGCCTTTGGTTCAAACGCCTCATTTGCAAGAATGAAACCTTCATTCATGGGATCCTCATTACTGCAAAGATATACATTATCTCTACTTGTATGAGACAAAATGGTAGGATATCCATACAAAGTATCTTCGATCTCAAATTTTCCTTCGCTTTTTTGATATATATCATCACTTATCCTGTTATGATAATCCGAAAGGAGTTCTCTGAGGTAATTCTGCAAAGGTATCATTGTATCCTGCAACATGGCACTTAACAGATCAGCACACAAAACATAATCATAAGACTGAAAAGCATCAATTATGCCTGAAAGATTCTGTGCAACACCTGAAAGATCGATATCCAATGGCAATTCTACAATAGTCTTCAGTTCATTTATGATTTTCAAAACTCTTAACCCTGCATCATGATAATACTGCTTTCTGTATTCACCTGCGGCAAGATTGATCTCGGTCATAACAAGTGCATTGTTCCTATATATCTCTATGAGTTTTTCCTCTGAAATCTGCATAAAATATATCTCCCGGATAAAATAAGGTTTAAATACGTATTGTCATTTGCCCGACTGTCAACTATCGTCCCAGCATTTTTGCGATCATATCATGCATTCGGATTTCCACTGTATGTTTTGCTTTAGTCTTCTCATAACCGTTTTTAGCGATCTTTTGCCTCTCTTCTTCATGTGCAAGATAATATGCACATTTTTCATGGAGTTCATCAAGTGATGAATAAGTTTCTATATCTACTCCAGGCTCATATATTTCCGGGATCTCAGACTGGTAATTGGTCATCAAAAATCCGCCCGAACCGCAAACATCAAATATTCGAAGCGGAAGCCCGGTCTGTATGGGACGCATGGTAATATTCAAATTGATCTTTGAAAGATTAAAAATCTTCGGCATTTCAGTAAGTGAATTGGCCGCTCCTTTAAAATGAACTTTAGGAAGTAAAGTTGTGTCCGATCTGGTATACAGATCAACACTAAAATCCCGAGAAAGCATATTAAGCGTCTTGATCCTTTCACGTTCAGCCAATTCGAACCCTATATAAGAATGAGCCGCAGTATAAAAATCAATCGGTTCTACCATTGTCTCTTTATAATCCGAAAGATCGCTTCCTTTTATCTCTCGGACAACTTCATCAGTAAGTGCTTCTTCTATGAAATTGTAACCGTATACATTCATTTGCGCAGCTTCAAGACCATCTATATAGCCCCTGGTTTTATCAGTAAGTTTCATGTTTTTAAGATGATTTTTCTCACTGTATAGTGAGCCTACAAATGATATATCGGCCGAATAACTTCTTCTGTCTTCAGAGCCTATTGTAGCAATGGTTTTATCAAGACGTTCGACATTGGTGCCAAGCGGAAGATAAAAAACTCCTTGGGGATTGTGCTTTACGATCCTGTCATATTGGGCTCTGTCAAAAAGAAAAACCCTGTTATACTCGTTTTTGATCTGCTTCGCAAACAGTTCCGTAACAGGACAATCCACACTCCAGCATGCATAAAAAATATGAAATTTATTGCAGACATCCGAAATTGCAGGATAAAAGTTTATACTGAACACAAACATAAACGGATCACCTGCATCTGCGGCATCAATAAGCCTCTTCACAACAAGATCGATCCTCTCTGCCTGAGTCAGATCTTTCTTGGTGATCTCAACTTTCTCCTCAAATACATCTATCCCAAATTTCCTGAAAACATCAATACAATCAGGTTCAAATATACTGTTATATCTGTAAAAATAGATTCTCATATTTTCCTCCGAAACACTTATGTTTATTGTAACATGCATTCAGTGAAGGAGCAATTATGATACACATCCGTGCCGGCGCACGGATGTAGCGCTGTCGCCTTCCTTTCCTCGCTATGCGCATCCGTGCTGGCGCACGGATGTCGCGCTGTCGCGCTATATAAAAAGAGAAGCCGCTGTCCGATTTCGTGCAAGCACGATCGTCCAACGGCTTCTCTTTTTATGCATCGCTCGTAGAAACACGCAAAAAGAAGGACGCGCGATGCGCGTCCCTCTTTGGTAGTCAGCGACTATATTAACCAAGTAAGGATAATACGTTCTGATTCGACTGGTTAGCCTGAGCCAACATTGCGGTACCTGCCTGAGCAAGTATGTTATTGTTGGAGTACTTAACCATTTCAGTAGCCATATCGGTATCACGGATAGCCGATTCAGCTGCTGTTGTGTTCTCAACAACGTTATCAAGGTTCTTGATCGTGTGCTCAAGACGGTTCTGAACAGCACCAAGGGTAGATCTCTGAGATGAAACCGATGCAAGAGCGTTCTTGATATCTGTAATTGCTGTCTGTGCATTTGCATGTGTAGTTACGTCTGTTCCGTCGATGCCAAGTGACTGGCAACTCATGCTACCAATGTTAAGCTCGATAAACTGACCTGCTTCTGCACCAACCTGAAGGCTCTTATTCGTGAATGAACCATCAAGAAGACTCTGCTCGTTAAAGGTTGTTGTATCTTTAACACGGTCGATTTCTGTCTTAAGCTGCTGAACTTCTGCATCGATATATCCACGGTCTGCTGTGGTCATTGTATCGTTGGAAGCCTTGATTGCAAGTTCGTTCATTCTCTGAAGCATATCATGAACTTCTGCAAGAGCACCTTCTGCTGTCTGTACACAAGAGATACCGTCCTGTGCGTTAGCAGATGCCTGTGTTAAACCACGGATCT
>JAEEGL015450925.1_pt1 | contig 50205 bp, 46 predicted proteins | sample 9134231 | NCBI WGS metagenome assembly JAEEGL01 (sample SAMN16246548, study PRJNA631951) | gut metagenome | biome: gut microbiome; feature: rumen; material: fiber-attached | host: Bos | place: Iran: Karaj | collected 2018-10 | reverse complement strand
GGCGTCGGCGAACGCCGTGGCGAAGAAGTCGTAGTACTTGAAGATTCCAAGGATGAGCAGGTTGACGACTATGTTCAGGGCATTGACCGCCTTGGCCTTTTTGGGCTGATTCCTGAATTTCCCTATGAGTATTCCGGCTGCGTAGCTGCAAATGGATGTGAATGCGATGAGGAAGAGGAATCTCCAGTCCCACCATCCATAGAACACGTAGGATGCGACGACGACGAAGGCATTCTGCAGTTTCAGGTTCTTGTTGAAGACGAACCAGTAGAGCAGAAATACGACCGGCAGGAAGACCGCGAATTCTATGGAGTTGAAAAGCATTTACTTCAGCTTGCCTTCAATGGTCCTGACTACATCATCAAAGCACTTCATCTCGCCTATCTCTTCCGGCTCCAGCGTGATGTCAAACTCTGTCTCGAGTTCTATTGCCAGGTTCAACTGGGCCATCGAATCCCACTTCCCGCAGTTTTTCTGTGAGACGGTCCGGTCTATGTCCACTGCACCAAAGACCTCTTTCATGATGCTGAGAATCTTCTCTTCCATACTATTTGAATTCAATGTGATAATACTTTTCAATACTAAGGTCTGCGTCCGTCAGGTTGAGGACATAATCTTTGGCTCCATTATCATGCAAGGCCGTACAGTTGAATCCGCATCTGTCATAGAAGTCGCTTACCTGTGCATTCTTCGCTGTAGGCAGGTATGAAGCCTTTACATTGGTAACGCCTTTATCTTTGAGCAGCCGCAGTATGGACTTCGCAAATGCCATCTCAATGCCTTTTCCAAGGATGCGGCAACTCAGGAAAAATGAGTCAATCCTGTCTCCGTCAACCATTATGCTTCCGGTTATTCCGTTGTCGCCGAAGCTGTCCGAAACGCCGATGCACCAAATGTTCCAGCCATTATCCAGGAAGCCGCGGATGTCTGCATCCGTGTATCTTCTTGTCGTCAGGTTGAACTGATTGGTCTTCTGTGACATCTGCGCGATACGGGGTATATTGAACATGTTTGCGGCTTCAATCGAAACATGGATGTCCAGACTCTCCAGAAAAGAGGAGTAATCCTGGAAACTGCGCCTGGCCTCCGCCCTCCGGGCATTGGCCTTGTACTGCTCGGTTTTCTTCCTGTCCTCACCGGTGATGGAATACACCCGGAAGTACTTTTCCACCAGGTCCTTGAAGAAAACGGGCAGCTCGTATGGATGAATAGGGAATACGGGCACTTCCACCATCGGAAGCATCTGCTTTACCAACTCCCTCTCAGACGGATTGTCATCCACGAAGACAAGACTGTCCAGACCGATGCCCAGCTCATCTGCTATTCTCACGATATTGGTGACCTTGTCCGTCCAGTTTATCTGCCAGGCGGCAAAACTGTCCTTCCTGAGCACCATGAAAGGATTTTTTTCCCATGCTTCAAGGACGTCCGCCTCGTTATTCTTGCTGCAGACGGTAAGGATGACACCGCTCTTTCCCAACTCCAGCAGGGCCTCTTGAAAGTAGTGATATGCCTTGCCCGGGTAGTCACCGCCAAGGAGGATTCCATCCGGGCCATCTTCTCCCAGAATGCCCCCCCAAAGGGTATTGTCAAGATCCAGGACGAGACATTTCTTCCGCTTGAGCCCGATCTCTTCCAGTTTGCGCCCGAACCACTCCGAGAAAGGTTGAGACAGGCGGGGATTCATACCCATCTGGGAAATGAACCAGTACTTCCAGTCAAATACCTCACTGGCGGGATACTGCCTCGTAAACTCCCTGATATCCAGCAATTTCACATTGGGGTACTTGGATTCAGCGAGCACAAGCGCTGTATTGTACTCTGCAACTGCGGCAACCAGATCGTTGCCGGAAGATATAGGAACGGAATAAGCACCCTCATCGATGGTAAAAACGATGAATGGCCTGGAAGTGTTCACTTGAGTGAGAACAAAGGACAATCTTTCAGTGTACTCCCAGATCTCGGCACACAGCGAACCGGTGTCGTACCTGACTGGCAGTTGATAGAACCAGACATAACCGTCTGCGTCCTGAGGGATTACTGATATGTCATCGTAACCGCTGAATGAGTAGCCCTTAGGGAAGAAGCGTTCTACTGTGTTGTTCCTGAAAACGTACATTTGAAAACAGAAAACTATTCGGGATTGTCAACCTGCTATTCCGGCCGGCTTCTCTACCAATTCAACCAATCCCACAGCCTTGTTAAAGAAGAATGCCACTCTGGAACCGTTGAAAGCAACGGCGGAGACAGGTTTGCTTACCTGCACATAGCGCATCCTGCGCAATTTCATGGAGGCTTCTTCCATGTCTTGGACAGCGTAGCAGACGTGATAAGGATTGACTCCGTTTTTCTCCAATGTCTTGCAGACGGGAGAGGTGTCATCGACAGGGGAGACCAACTCGATGATTGGATCACCTTCGCGGGTAAGCCAGCAGATGTTCACATTCTGGACAGGATCGTAAATGGTTGAAGAACGGTGGTATCCTCCTTGAACATAGATAGCGGCCGTCGCTTCGATGTCGTACACCGCCATGCCGATATGGTGGAAAATGGAATCAGGCAACATTTCGGTTAAAAATCAATGACAGGGGAAAGGACGCATCCTTTCATTGTGAAACTAGCCACCCCCCATGACAGACCCGCCCCAAAACCTGCGATCATCAGCCGGTCGCTGTCTTTCAGCTTGTCCTTCAATTCACTGACTATGGTCAGAGGAATGCTTGTAGAAGAGGTGTTGCCGTAACGGTCGATACTATAGGGGACACGTTCGGGATTGAATTTGAGCTTTTTGACAAAGAAATCAGTCATGAAACGGTTGGCCTGGTGGAAAACCAGCCAGTCAATCCGGTCCAAAGGGACTCCGGACACGTCCGACAACTCCCTGATGGCTTTGGGTACACGTTTCATCGCAAAGTTGAAAACATCCATCCCGTCCATGTAAACTTCAAGACCGTTATGGACGTCGCCATTGTCGTTTTTCTTGTCGACTATTGAATCAGCAGTGACGGGATTGCGCATCCCATCGCGGATGATGACCGCATCGCGACCGGAACCGTCACTGCGCAGTATGAACACAGATTCCCCGAAGTCGCCTTTCTCAACCAGTGTCGCTGTCGCAGCATCTCCGTAAAGAGGCCAGTCCACTTTGTCGTGGCGGTTCACAATTTTGGAAAATGTCTCGCCGTCAAGCAACAGGACACGGTTCACGTCGGGAAGGGAAGCATAAGCATAAGCGGTTGAAAGCGCGTAAACGAAACCTGAGCACCCCAGCGACAAATCCATGGCCATGGTATCCGTAGGAAGGCCCAGCCTGTCTTGCAGCAATGGAGCCGTGGCCGGAATGCGGTAATCTGCAGTCTGACTCATGAACAACAGCACATCTATGCTTGAAGGGTCTATGGAGTTGTCCTCCATCAGCCGCGTCGCAGCCTTGAATGCCAGATCGCTTGCACATACATCCGTATCTGCGATCCTCCGCTCCCGGACGCCTATGCTGTCGATAGTCTTTTGTATCTCCTCCTTTGGGATCAGGTATCCGAGGTCATTGTTGTGGAACTTGCCTTCCGGGACACAAGCCGACATTGCCCGGATACCTACATTATTGTATCTGATTGTTGCCATTGAAGAATTAATGCACTAGTGAGCATCCTCCATCTACCATGATGCTTGCTCCGGTGATGAATGATGCTGCATCGCTCAACAGGAAGGTGACAGTACGGGCCACTTCTTCAGGACGGCCATAGCGCCCGAGCAGATAATGTTTTTCGATATCCTTCTGATAGTCTGATTCGGAGATGGTGCCGACAGGTTCGGTCATGGCAGTACGAATCATGCCCGGGCATACGGTATTGACCCTTATACCTCTCGAGGCGAAGTCGACGGCGCAGGATTTTGCAAAAGCGTTGATACCCGCTTTGGTCAGATCGTATACGGAATTGGCAAGTACGTGTGTGGCGACCCCCCCGGCAGACGCCGTGAATACGTACGAAGCTCCTTTGTTCAGTTTCTTTTTCTTATGCAGTTCCCGGGCAAGTTTGACGTGAGAGACGGCATTTGTCTTGATAAGGTCGTGGATGTCTTCGTCTTTCAGGAACTTGACAGGTCTTTGCCCTATAAGTATCCCGGCGTTGCTGAAAACGCCGTCAAGTTGAGGCAGCATTTCCATAAGGTGGGATATCCCTTCGTTTTCGGTGATGTCCGCGACGATATAGCAGTGATTCTGCCCTTCGGTAGTTACAAGTTCTGACATTGCCTCCTGCAAGCGCTGTTCATTCCTTGCAGTCAGGATGACTGAAGCGCCGAGCCTGGAGCATTCAATAGCAGTGGCGCGGCCAATGCCGCTGCTGGCACCGGTGACTAGTACGGTCTTGCCGCTCAGGGAATATGGATTGTAATCAATCATGCTCCATAGATAATAATGTCGGGAATAATCAAGTTGTCGGTTTCCATATACATGGATGCCCAGGAAAGCCCTGTACCAAAGCCGCATGCCACAGTCTTGACCGGCTTGTTGCGGTATTCTTCCGCACATTGGCTGACAATCGTAAGAGGTATCGAGGCAGACGTGACATTTCCATATTCTTCAAGGGAAACAGGCACCCGCTTACTATCGACTTTCAGCTTCTTTGCAATCTTTTGTACCATGAACAGATTGGCTTGATGCAGAACCAGTTTGTCAATGCAGGACAGTTCGATGCCGAATGCTTCGCAGAGCCTCTTGATGCTTCTGGGAGGTGCACTGATCCCGAAACTGAATACGCTCATTCCATCCATTCCGTTTACAGCGGGCTGTAACCTGCCGCTTCGCAGGTCCAGTTCAACCTTCAGGCTATCCAAGGAAAACGGATTCCGATAGCCTCCATCCGGATGTATCAGGGCTTTGCCGTCAGAACTATCAGTACCTGTCTCAAAATGGATAGGGGATGCGTTCTCGTCAAATTCAAGAGCGGTGGCCGTACCACAGTCGCCGAAAAGAGGGCGGCTCTCGCGGTCCAAAGCCCATTGCATCGAGGAGATATTGTCTCCGTCAAGCATAAGGCAACGCCGTATCGTGCCATGGCTGATCAGGCTGGTGGCGGACATCATCCCTATCACCCATCCCGGACATCCATGGAAGAGGTCCAGGCTCATGCAACCGCTTTTCAGGCCAAGACGCTCGTGGGCCACGAATACGTTCGGGTGATTGATATAATCTGATGTCTGTGTAATGTTTACGATCAGGTCAATCGAATCGCGTTCCCAGCCAAGACTGTCGAGCAAACGTTCAGCAGCCAGGATACAGAGGTCTGCGCCCGTCACTCCAGAGTCCTTGACCACGTGTTTACGGACAACGCCCGTTGTCGCCTCCACGTTGGCGGCTTCCTCGGGAGTGGAGTAGAACTCTATGTCCCGTGTGGCCTCTGTCTGAGGAGGGACGCATGCAGCCATTCCCCTGACTGCAACGTGTGGGACTGTCAGCAGAGCCATTGCTTCAGGCAATCTTTGACTTGACGATGTTGAACAGATCCTCCACGGTAACGGCAGCGCGCATGTCGTCGCCTTTGAGTTGAACGTCATATTCTTCATCCACCATGGCTATCAGGCTAAGGGCAATGAGTGATGAATATTCGTCCAGGTCATGGAAGCAGGTCGTTGCCGTGATCTCACTGGCATCGGTGTCGTCGAACTGGTCTGCGAAGTTTTGGATAAATTCGTTTAATTCCATAGGATAGAAATAGTTATTAATTATTCTTGTTTATTGATAGAGCATTGAATACAGGTTTTGATATTCTTCGCCGATTCTGCGTGATGTAAACCGCTCCAAAACGGTTTGACGTGCATTCGAAGACAATACTCCGCAGTCTTGGCGGAGTGTCCACAGAATCCCTTCCGCAAGGTCTTCGGTATCCTTTTCTCGAGCCAGATAACCGTTGGCTCCGTGCCTGATCATGTCACCGTTGCCTCCGATGTCGAATGCGACGGCGGGGGTGCCACATGACAGGCTCTCCATGATCGTGCAACTTAGGTTCTCGCTGAGGGATGGGACTACGGTCAGGTCAGCTGCCCGATAAGCGGCAACCATGTCCGCTTCTGTCCTTAAGACACCGAGACTGAGAACAGGAAGGCCATTTATCAGATTGTCAGGCAGTTTATCATCTCCAAGCATGACCAGATCAACGCTATCCCTCTCTTCTTGGGGAATCCTGGACAGTGCATCAGCCAGATACCTGAAACCCTTGTTCGGATCCTTAGTCGCGCTCATGGAGCCGAAAAGAATATGGCGCTTGCGGGCGTCAAGATGAAGATGCCCACAAGCTTCTGAGCGGTCTCCCGGAGAGAACAGGGCGGTATCGATACAATTTGGAATGACGTGGATGTCACGGTCTCCGAATAAAGCGCTTTTTCCGGCGCATTCCGCCATCCACCGGCTCGGAGTCACTATATGTATCTCCCTTTTGCCGTAAATCCGCTTTTTCTCCTTCCAGACCTTGTGGCTGAGGTCATCGTTTCTGTCCGAGTCAAGCCCGGGGCAGCATCCGCATCCTTGCTCATAATTATGGCAGTCAAAGGGTACATGGCAGATCCCGCAGAACGGCCAGCTGTCGTGGAGGGTCCAAACTATGGGCTTGTCTAAAGGAAGCTCTTCCAAAGGGAGGAAACGCATGTTGACCCAGTGGAGGTGCAGGATATCATAGTCGATCCTTTGTAGTGCGCGACCCAGGTCAGTCGAGCGGAGATCGGACATGAAATAGCCGGAACGGGCAGAATACTTGTCCCATTGGCAGTGTTGTCTTATATTCCTGATCTTGTTGCGCCCCCAGTCGAAACCCCTGTATAGAGCATTATGCGGGATGAAGTCATCCACTGTCAGTATGGTCGGGTCATCCGTCCCTTTATACTTGACGAACATTCTGCTGTCCACGCCAAGATCACGTACTGCCAGGTGAATGCGGCATGCAGCCCGTGCGGCACCTCCCAACGAATCGGAGGTACATACGGAGAGTACTTTTACCGGTCTGCAGCTCATACCTTGTGCGAATTGATCCCCACTCCCTTCAGTTTCTTGTATGCCATCAGGATACTATGTCCCGGGCCTTTGGACCAGAGCAGCCTTTGATATGCGTAGTAGATGCTGTCTTTCAGCCACCCTTTGCTCCGTGCTTTAGCCCAGCAATACTCATCGCGCTGCAGATCAACGTCTTGCGAGGCTGGATGGGTAAGGGGGAGAATGGGAAATACCTCACGGTTGCCCCTCAAGTCATCGTTGCTGAGGGTATGGGTACCGGCTCCGTCGAATCCTATATTGCTGACCAGATTGACCTTCGGATGGATGGTGAGCGCTTTTTCCTTGAAAAGGTGTATCTGCATCTGAAAGTCCCAGTATGACTTTTTGCGAGGATCCTGCTGGATCTCCCTGATTATCGAGTACCACCAGTTGGCTTCTCCGCGGTTGCCGGTCAGGTTCAATACATGTTTTCGGAAAGCCTTGGCGTCAAGGGATTTCAGGTCCAGGTCAAAACCTTCCCAGGTCCTTTTCCAACCCGCCCAGGCTCCTGTCACCATATAGTGCGAGAAATCATACGAGGCTTCGCATTTCCATCTGCCGTCATATAGGGTCGAGTTGATGAAGCGGACTTTCCTATCGTCGCGATACCGCTCAAGAAGTTCGCTGCAATAGCCGAAAAAGTCGGGGTGGGGGAGACAGTCATCCTCCATAACGATTCCTTCTTCCACCTGGCTAAAAAACCAGTTAATGCCGGTCATCGGGCCTGCTCCGCAGCCGAGGTTGCAGTCAGAATAGAATGTATGAAGCTCGCAGTTCCAGTCTACCAGTTCCTTCACTGCCGCACGGACTTCCGGGCACTTCTCCGCATCGACGGCATTCCCTTCCCTGGCTCCGTCTTGAAACACATATAGCGCAGCAGGTCGGGCGTCCCGAATGGCGGACAGTACCCGGCGGACGTGGTCGGGACGGTTGAAGGTGATCAGCAGGACAGGAGTATCCATATCAATCGGAGATTACGAACGTATGGTCATATCTTCGGGTCCAAACAGCATCATGTGGATCATCGCTCAAGATGAGCAGCCCCTTGCCATTCATCAGGGCGGCCGTTTTTCCGGCACTGCCCTGGCTGGCGACGAAGCAGTCACAGTGAGCCATCAGGTTCAGGTCCTCATAAGCCCGGTTCCCCCGGATGAGTTCATGGGGAAAATCCTCATAGAATTCCCTCAGGTTCTCTTCGACCCACTCGATCTCATCAGAGAAAAAGAAGAGTTTAACATTCCCATATCGTTCCCGGACATACTGGATGGCCTTGCGGAAATAATCCACTGTCACTTTCCCATAAAACGTATCATCCATTTGGGCCAGATCCCCGCGTCGGACGTGAACCGCACATTTCGGCCCATGCCAAGATTCTATAACGTTTAGTTTGTCCAGGGAAACGGCGTTTTCCAGTCTGAAATAACGACTGAAAATCTCCCCATATGCTTTCTCGTCATCAAAGAAATAGTACCCGGGAAGATAGCAGGGGGGCGTAACAGGCAACGGGAAATGCATCCCATTCCTCTTGGCTGGAAACACTCTGCAATAGAATGCGACCAGGGAAGATGACGCGATTTCCATGGGTAACCCCGGCCATAGTTCCCGGAACTCGAAAACCCGGGAATGGATTCCATTGTTGTCCTTTCCGTTCCGGGCATACCATCCAATGTCATAGCTGACCCGGAATCCCTGTTCAGCGTAATACCTCCCCAGCAAGTACTGGTGCATCTGCGAACAGATTCCGCCATCGACATAGATTACAACCGCAGGCTTGAACAAGCCCAGGCGGCAGCCAATCTTGTACAAAGCCGGCGTAATCCGGTTCTCATACAACAACTTGCATTTGATTATATGCAAGATATGACGGACCGCCCTTACAAAACTCATTGTCCGAAATACATCTGTAGCGGCGTACGGGTCTTGCCCGTCAAGCGACGATAAATCTGATATAACCGGAAGAGCACCGGCGAGGCGCAGATCCGGGACAGGCGCTTTACATAGGGTGTCCGGTTATGAATCTTGTCCGCATGCTCTTTCGTGAATTGCCGGTCATTCATGTTCAGACCAGATAAATAACCGATCTTGTAATGTGCATCTTCGATTTCCTCCGCCGTCAGTGGCGTCCGGTCTGGATACTTGTTCAGGAAATGGAGCCGGACCGCTGTCGTGCCTTCGTCGAACTTGCAGGCGTGGAGGGAGACTGCCCTTGGATCGTTGATATAATCCCGGTCGATACGGTATGTGACAGTAGGCCTTTTCAGGTGGAAAAACTTCGTATGCAGGCTGAAGGTCAGCCACATGGGATAATCCTCCATGATGAAGCCAAGCCGCTGGAACTCGTTGAAATCAACATATTCCAGCAGACTCGCATGATAGCAAACCGTCGGTGCTGTAATGAAACAACCATGCAACAACTGTGTGAAGGTATCCTCCTGCGGGTCCTTGCATTGTCGGACGAACTGCTCCCCGGTCACGACGGAGTCCATCAACACGTCCGTATAGACCAAGCCTATCTCTGGATCCTTCTCCATGATTTCCACCTGCAGCTGAAGCTTTTCCGGATCGTTCCAGAAATCGTCCCCTGCGCAGGCAGAGCGGTATTTTCCCCGGCATTGGGACAAAGTGGAAACGTAATTCCCAAGTATTCCCAGATTCCGCTCATTATAGACGGGACGGACCTTATCCGGGAACCGTCCTGCGTAATCAGCAATCACTGCACGTGTCCCGTCCTTAGAACAATCATCCCCGACGACAATCTCGAAAGGGAACGATGTCTTCTGGGCAAGCAGGGAGTCCAGAGTCACAGGGAGAGACTTTTCCTGGTTGTAAGTGATGACAACTATGGAAGCCAGAGGGTTATCCATTACTTCCAGGCGTTGATTGTTTCGCATACCTTATGCACCTGCTCAGCGGTCATTGCCGGACTCATCGGAAGACTGAGCTCTTCGCGATGGATTCGTTCGGTGACCGGGAAGGACAGGACGTTCCATTCCGAATAGCACTTCTGCTTGTGCGGAGGGATGGGGTAGTGGATGATGGTCTGGACACCATTCTCTTTGAGGTACTCCTGAAGTTCATCCCGCCTTTTGCAGAGGATAGGGAAAACGTGGAAGACGTTTGCATTCCAATCAGGGACCTGCGGCAATGTAACCGCAGGGTTGGAAATGTGTTCCAAATAGTATCGTGCAATCTGGCGGCGGACTTCGTTGTCCTCGTCCAGATGCTTTAGCTTGACAGAGAGAACTGCGGCCTGGATTTCGTCAAGTCGACTGTTTCGTCCGCAATAATCGAAGACATATTTCTTGGACGAACCGTAATTGGCCAGTGTACGAACCACTTTCGCGAGTTCCCCGTCATCCGTGGTTACGGCGCCGCCGTCGCCGAAGGCGCCAAGATTCTTTCCAGGGTAAAAACTATGGCCGGCAGCATTTCCTAGCGATCCCGTCCTGCGGGTACCATTGAAGAGGCACCCATGCGCCTGGGCATTGTCTTCAATCAGTTTGAGACCGTGTTTCCGGCAGATATCCCCGATCTGGCCGGTATAGGCGCAGCGGCCGTACAGATGGACGATCATCACTGCCCTGGTCCGGGGAGTGATCGCCTGTTCAATCAAGCGGTCGTCAATCTCCAGCGTATCGATATCCGGCTCGACAAGGATAGCTTTCAGCCCGTTCTCTGTAATGGCCAATATGGAAGCGATGTAAGTGTTGGCCGGAACGATGATCTCGTCGCCGTCATGCATCAGTCCCATTTCCTTGTATGCGCGTATGATCAGGATCAGGGCGTCGAGGCCGTTGGCTACGCCGATGCAGTATTGAGTGCCTATATAGGAGGCATACTCTGCCTCGAAACGCTTGTTCTCGGAGCCCTGAAGGTACCAACCGGAGTCAACTACCCGTTGAACGGCTTCGTGCAATTCTGCGGCGTTCCTGTCCGTTATTTGTTTGAGGCTCAGATACTCTATCATAGGTCTTCGATTTTGCGGATGAACTTGGCTGGATTCCCGGCCCAAAGTTCGCCTGCGGGGACACTCTTTGTAACTACACTTCCGGCACCGACCATTGCCATCTCACCAATCTCGATTCCGCAGACCAAAACAGCTCCGGCCCCGATGCTTGCTCCTTTCCTCAACACGGTCTGTCCGAACTGTTGCGGGTGCTGTTTTGATCTGGGATATTTGTCATTGGTAAAACTCACGTTAGGCCCTATGAACACGTCATCTTCGACACGGAGCCCGTCCCAGAGCTGCACCCCGCTTTTGATGGTGACGCGGTTCCCTATGATGACATCGTTCTCAATGAAGCAATGACTGCAAATGTTACAGTCTTCACCGATCTTAGCATTTGGGAGGATAACGCAGAATTGCCAAACCCGGGTAGAATCAGGAACAGGTGCATGACAATCTGAAAGTGGATGTATCATTGGATAAAATCTAAAAACTCTAGATACTCACGGATATAGTCCGCCTCTTCGTAATGCTCGGAGGCCAGCACCAGGCAAACGGCGCCGGAGGAGAATTCCTGTTCGGCAGCCCAGATGCCCGGCGGAATGTGCAAGCCCTTGAACGGGCGGTTCAAGTATACGGTCCGCTTGTTCTCTCCGTCGTCCAGCACCACCTCGAAACTGCCGCTGGCAGCTACCAGGAACTGGTGGCATTCCTTATGGGCATGCGCCCCGCGGGCTTCGCCGCCGGGGATGTCGTAAAGGTAGAATACCCGCTTGATGTCGAAAGGGACTGTCTCCCTGGCTTGGACTACAGTCAAGTTTCCCCGGTCGAATTCAATCTTCCCCAGATCTATGATCCGGCAATCCTCAACTGTTGGTTTTCTCATTGTTTGGCCTGTTTGAATTCTTCGTAATCCCGGATATAATCGGCCGCATCATACGGTGTGGACGACAGCACCAGAGCCAGTGAATTGGTGGAGAAATTCTCCATCTCGCGCCACATCATCTTCGGGACATACAGCCCGTAATAGGACCGGTTGAGGGAAAATACCTGTTTTTCCTTTCCGTCATCGATCACTACGTCGAAACTGCCGGACAGGGCAACGATGAACTCTTCCGATTCACGATAGGCATGCCCGCCACGGGCCGCTCCGCCAGGAACGTCGTAGATCCAGAACGCCCGCTCTATCTTGAACGGAATCCTGTCCTGCTGCTCGATGACCGAAAGATTGCCCCGACGGTCGCCGTTCTTGGGTAGCTGGATTATTCTTACTCCTTCCATTGATTCTTGGTTTATCCCAGTCTGTCGACAATGCGTCGGAACAGTTTATCACCGCTCAGGCGAAAATGATACAGGATTCGGTTTTTCATCGATAAGCATGATTTGAAACGTCCGTACCATCCTTTCTCGTTTTTCATTGCCTTGAGGAACACTTTTTTCCCCTCTTCCGGCAATGCAATGTATCGTTTGGGGAATAAGTTCACTTCGTGGCGCACGCAACGCTCGAGTTCGTCCATTACAGTCTCTGGGACTTTGCCCTCCAACCTTTCCTCCAGCCTCCGGAGCTCAACCGGGAACTGGAAGACCCAGACAGCCGCTTTCTTTGCCGTGTTCTTGTCGGCCGTGATGGAACCCGTGCTCGATCTGTAGTTGTAATAGCGCTCTGACAAAGATTTTACGCGTTTGGCCAGCAACAATGACTCCCATGCAAACGGGCAATCCTGCGAAATGTACAAGTCTGGAAAACGTATGGCATTGTCCTCGATAATAGCCCTGCGGACGATGCGTGTCCACAGCAGCGAGAGAGAGCTCAGCCTGCCTTGGAACATCTTGTGCACGAATTCTGTTCCAGAAAGGATCTCAGATTCTTTAAAAAGGTCTGCATGTTCCAGGAAAACGCCCGGATGGCCGTCTGGGAACTCGTCATAGTTGAAGAGCAGGATATCCAGGTCATCCTTCCCCATCTGAGCAATCAGATGGACGGCAGAATCGGCCTTGACCATGTCGTCCGCATCGACGAACCAGATGTATTTCCCCTTCGCCACCTCAAGTCCACGGTTTCTGGCAGCTCCGGAGTACATGTTTCTGGGCTGGTCCAGAAGGATAAGGTTTGAATGCAAGGCCTGTATCCCGACTATGATGTCGCGGGTATTATCCTTCGAGCAATCGTTGACGCATATGACCTCGAACTCATCTTCCCTCATCCCCTGCGCATAGATGCTTCCTAAGGTGTCGGCTATGTATCGGCCGACGTTGTAGCAGGGGAGTATGAAAGAAAGCTTCATATACTAAGCTAACAATTCTTTCAAGTGTATAAGGCGTGTCAGTTCGGAGTATTCACGCTCAATCGCCGACATCGTTGATTCACGGTCTCTATGTGCCCGGGCGATGGCATCACGGAGATTGACCGCATGCATTTGGGTGACATCATATACCGGGGACACTCCCATCCTCTTCAACATGTCGAACTGAGGGTTCTTTGTCTTCATGAAAACCGGTTTGCCCAAAGTAAGCGCGGTCATAATATTCCCTTCCGCCTGCTGGCGGTTGTGATACATCATAACGACATCCATTTCGTTCATGAAATTGACGAAGGAAGTTTTGTCCATATAATCCGTGATAGCGTGGAAACTCCCCCCCCAATGCTTGTCTGCATAATCTATGATCCATTTCTTTGCTTCCGGGTCGCCATAAGAGAGGAAACTGTATACTTCACAGTCAGTTTTAACTCTCTTCCGAAGATAATGGAGCGCATCGATTTGGTTGCCGTTAGGATCGCTTGAGTTGCCAAGCAGGATCTTCAAGGGAATATCCTTTTGGGGAACAGGTTTCATCGGTATCGACTTTGCGATGTCGAAATTCTGGTCAAAAGATCCAATTACATGCTTTGCTTTGCACCCGGGATACAGGTGTCGTACCCACTCGACTTCCGGGCCAGAATGCTCGGTTATTACGATATAATCTATCCGTTGAATCGCGTTCAGCCTTTTCTCATACTCTGTACGTACCTCTCTCTTGAACTTCCACCAGTTTTTGCACCTATACCAAAGCCAAGGCTTCCCCTTCGGGAAAAACCTGGGCCATAGCCTTTCTCCATAAAGCTTGCGTTTGGTCATCGGGTCGAACAACCAACGGGCGTGCCACCAATAGGGGAATGAATAGAATTCAGCTCCCATCAAATAGACATACAGGGGATTGGGCAAACCCATGTCTAGAATCACATCTCCTATGGTTTGGTCGTACCAAGAAACAATCAACTTGTCATCCGGTTTCAGCTCTTCAAGTTTTTCCCTATAATGAGCCGGATCGTTGCCAATATACTCTACAGGGTGTTCGGTCTCAAAGAAATCATTCTTGATTTTGTCCCCGCGCACCCAGATGACATTATTGTCCTCTTCGTGGATACGATAAATATCCTCAATATAGGTATTGAAGAACTTTTCTTGGGTAATTATATGGTAGTTCATCCCGCGATTATGTCAGCGATGTGTTTTACAGTCGGGATGTCAAGGTCATAGTAAAGCGGTAGCCGGACCAGACAGTCTGCGTAACGGTCACATTGGGGCAATTCCCGCCCGTCGTGTTTATTTGCATAATAGGGACTGCTATGCAGGGCGAGGTAATGGAAAACAGCCAGAATGTCTTTATCCCTGAGTCTTTGTATGAATTCTGTCCTCTTTTCGAGGTCGGGCAGCACCAGATAGAACATGTGTGCATTGTTTGTAGCATACACCGGTATATCGGGAAGAGTAAACCTGCCCTCTTCGGCTAAAGGCTTGAGGAGCCGGTAGTACTCGTTCCATAGTTCTTTCCTCTTGTCCTGTATCTCATCAAGCGCTTCGAGCTGTGCCCACAGGAAAGCGGCGGTCATCTCACTGGGAAGGAATGAGCTGCCAGTGTCACACCACCCGTATTTGTTGACTTCACCCCGGAAAAACTCTGCCCGGTTCGTGCCTTTCTCCCAAAGGATTTCAGCACGCCGGACGAACCGCTTGTCGTTGATGCCTAGCATGCCTCCTTCTCCGGAAATGATATTCTTCGTTTCGTGGAAACTGAAGGCGGACAGATGGCCGATCGTGCCCAGAGGCCGACCTTTATAATATGAGTCAATCGCCTGTGCCGCATCCTCTACGACTATCAAGCCGTGCTTGTCAGCAATGTCCATAATCGGGTCCATATCGCAAGCGACTCCGGCATAATGGACGGGAACGATTACGCGTGTACGGGGAGTTATTAGTGCCTCAAGTTTTTCCGCATCAATATTAGGATTTCTGGACATCGAGTCGGCAAATACTATACGGGCCCCCTCGCGCACGAATGCGAGCGCGGACGAGACGAAGGTATATGAGGGGACGATGACCTCGTCGCCAGGCTTAAGCTCGCAAAGCATTGCGGCCATTTCCAGAGCGTCCGTACAACTGGTGGTGAGAAGGCACTTATTGAAGCCATACTTTTCTTCGAAGAAACGCTGACACTTTTTCGTGAATTCTCCGTTTCCCGAAAGTTTGCCGTTTTTCAGGACTGCCTCGGAAATGTATCCGGTTTCCTTGCCTGTCAGATGGGGGCGGTTGAAATGGATCATCCTTTGTTTCTTATTGCTTTGTAAACATGACTGAAAGAATGGGGAGAGAACCTGTTCCCCTTCAAATAGTTAAATGCATAGCGGATAAAGCGTTTCCGGTCATAGAACATTGAAGTGCGATAGATGCGCAGTAGCACCCGCATATAATTGAGATACTCATCTTTGTTCCTGTTGTATAATGGCCCACCCATTCTACGACAAATGGCATCCAGTTGAGAGATTAGAGAATAGTGATACGCCCTGTTTTCTGCTGCCTCGTCGCCAATGGATATGGATTTTGAATTATTGATCCTATATAAATAGAGTGGAGTCGGAATATACAGAAGACTCCCGTTTTCTTCAAGTAAAAGGTACAGGTCTCTGTCAACATCCGCTCTCAAGAAAGGATTCAGGCCTACTGATGCATCATATGCTTTTTTCTTGAAAGAGACGAAATGACTTACTATCTTCTTCCTGAAAACAATCATATCAAGCCCTGCAGGAATTGCCCCTACATAATCCCAAACCGGCATTTCTGCGTTCCTATCACCGGAGTACCTGTAACAGGTTGAATAGATCAGGCTGCACTCAGGATGTTCCGCATGCGCCTTAACCATAGTCTCGACAGCCGCAGGGAGCAGGGCGTCGTCCGGATCAAGAAAGCCACACAACTCTCCGTTGGCCAACTCTGCGCACCTGCGCTTCGTATACCCACAGCCATGGTTTTGGTCATTGTAGTAGATGTGGAATCTGCTGTCAGTTGAGTATCTGTCGTAGATTTCAGCAGAATTGTCAGTAGACTTGTCATCAACCAAGATAACCTCCCAATCAGAATAGTTCTGTGCGAGAACACTGTCAATTGCTTCCTCCAAGTATTCACCGTTGTTGTAGTTCGCTATCAGGATGGAGAATAATACAGGCATGAAATAGAATACTAAAGAATGATGCTTTTATCTGGAACAAGGGTGTGTCCGTCTTCCAACTTCATGTTGGACGCGATGGCACGGGTACCAATCGAGACGTTATTCCCTATTCTGGTACCCTTCAAGATGCAGGCATACTTGCCGATCCAGTTACCATCGCCGATAACGACCGGATTTGTTTTAGGCTTTACCGTTTCAAGCCCTATTATCGGAAAGGTTTTTTCGAACATTTCCTGCTTTTCTTCGAGGGAGTACCTGGTGTGCGTGTTCGTGTCCCAAATATCACAGTTGTATGAAATCATATTGAATGATCCGATACATATTTTTTCATCACACCGCAGTTCAGTCCCCTCGTTTATGCAGTTGTAGCGGCCGATTTGTAAGACACCTCCGAAACGGATCCATGAGGTATTCTTCAGGTTATTGTGGTCTTCAACGATTAGAGATCCGTGGGAAATGTTTATACATGGCATCTCCGCCTTTTCTCCCGAAGATATATAATTATGATTGCCGATTATCACATTGCCGTCATCAACGATCATTCGGACCTTACGTATATCGCATTGTTCTCCAATATACACTGAGGAGTGATTCCAGATACAGATGTCAACATCTCCCAAAACGGTTCCCGCTGCGATTGTCAAACTGCTTCCATCGGCAATCTGAATCCTGACATGATCCAATTTAACTCCCGATTCGAGAATCATCCTGGAATCACCATTGAGCTTGACGTTGCATTGGAGCATCGCTGCTCCGGCACCTTTCTGGCAAACCGCGGTGTCTCCAGTATAGATCCTGTTGTGAGAAAAATCGAAAAGATCCCTTAACAGTCTTTTAATTCTCCTGAACTTCATAATCGATGATAAAACGGCCTAAACCTTTCCGATGGATTTTCCCCGTACCAAAAAAGTCGCCCTCCTCCACATACAACGTGGTGATATTGTCAATCCAATCCACAATATTGTGAAATATATCCGACAGATAAAAAGCCAGTGTATAGGAACCAACAGTAAGTGGACATTTCTCAATGATGAAATCAAACCTTTTTTCTTTTTCATCACCGTGTATGATGATAGGCTTCCCGACAAAGAGATTGTTCATCACGATATTGCGTTGTCCGAACTCATCATTGATGCCGATACTGAATTCGTGTATCCTATCATCATCTGTCCAACCGTTGTTAACGACGTATGCGCAGATTTTGAATGGTGAACCAATGGCTACCCTGTCAATGATGGTGTCGTCCATGTTCCGGAACTCCATGCGACTGAGACGAAGCCGCCCATCACCCTGACGGTCAGACCTTTCCAGAATCGTTCCGGTTGTCGCTACCTTGTTGGTTCGCTGATACTGTTGAATGACGTCATCGATGGCTCCAGTATACTTAATCATTCCATTCTCCAGCAGGATACCATTGTTGCAAAGCGCCCTGACACTTGCCATATTGTGACTGACGAACAGTACGGTCCGTTCTCCTCCACGACTGACATCCTGCATCTTCCCTATCGCTTTCTTCTGGAACTCTGCATCTCCGACGGCAAGGACTTCGTCAACGACCAGGATTTCTGGTTCCAGATGGGCTGCGACAGCAAATCCAAGACGCACGGTCATGCCTGAAGAATAGCGCTTCACTGGGGTGTCTATATAGCGTTCGCAGCCGGAGAAAGCTATTATTTCGTCCAGTTTACGGTCGATCTCCTGTTTGCTCATGCCCATAATAGCTCCATTCATATAGATGTTTTCACGACCGGTCATCTCACCATGAAAACCAGTACCCACTTCGAGCAGGGCTCCTATTCTGCCTCGTGCACGGATAGTGCCGACGGTAGGTCCCGTCACTTTGGAAAGCAATTTCAGGAGTGTACTCTTCCCTGCACCGTTTTTACCGATGATACCAACGACATCTCCTTGCTCGACCTTGAAGTCGATATCACGAAGTGCCCAGACGTATTCACTGTTTCCAGCCGTCGACCTGTCGTTGACCTCACCTATGCGCAGGTATGGGTCCTCTTCCTTGAGGATGGCAGTGTGCCACCACCTGTTAAGGTCGTGGCTGAGTGTCCGTGTAGAAACGAGTCCGAGGCGGTATTGTTTACCGACGTGGTTGAATTCTATTGCTGTGGACATCTTTCCTGAATAATGTTTAATCTTCAATATGCTGCAACTCCTTGGTTCCCAGGAGTGACTTGATCTTTTTGATGGAGAATGCCGGATATCTCAGGAGGCAGAACACCAGGTAGCAGAAAGCCGGGAAATACTTCTTTTCTTTCCGATATGCCATGAAGACAGAGAAGTACATCCAGCCACTGCGCCTCAAATAATGCCCATACTCTTCCGGAAGAACCTCTTTCAAAGCTTTGCAGATGGTAAAATGCGCTTTTGCCCTGCCAACCCTGTCTACGGTATGGGTCAGGCTTGTTGGGTTGATCCTGTAGGCACTCGTCACCTGATCCAGGTAGTAGAAATCCCCGAATGAAAGAAGGACGGCCCAAAGGGTCCAATCTCCCAGATACTGGTTGCTAGTATGTCCCGTCATCCTCAGCACGTCTTCGGCATGGTTGTTCCTGAACATCACTGTGGCAGTCGGATAACGGTGGGTAGTACCGAAAAAACTGTGAAGGTCATACCTTCCTTCTGCATTGCCGGGGACTATGTTGTCGGAATAACTCTCCTTCAAAGTCTTGCCTTTATTGTCAACGATGGACGAGTCAGTAACTACTCCCATAAGGGAATCGTCCTGTTCAAGGATATTGACCTGCTTCTGCAGTTTCAAAGGATCCGTCCAGAAATCATCTCCTTCGCATAAGGCAATGTATTTTGACCTGCTGTCGTAAGGATCAAGAAATGGTTGTTTCGATTTCCCCTTTGAATAATAGTTCTCTGGGAGATATACGCCCTTGATGATGTCAGGATACATGTCCGCATATCTCCTTACGATTTCAGCAGTTTTGTCTTTTGAACAGTCGTCTATCACAACTGCGACAAAAGGGAAATCGGTTTTTTGCATCACGAATCCTTTGAGGGCGTCTTCAATATATGGCTCATGGTTATAAGTCATACAATGAATGCAGACCATCAGGGCATCGTTTGTATTCGTCCCGTTCATAAATTCTAGTAATCAACCTTAACGGCTGGATTCCCAAATACGTGGAGTCCGTCTTTGACATTGCGCATCACTACGCTTCCAATACCCACCGTACACTCATTGCCTACTCTCTTGTGAGGAATGATGCTGGATTTAGTGTGCATTGTCGACAACTCTCCAACGGTTGAATAACCGCCCATGAACACGTATGACTCGAGAGTTGAATAATCCATCAACTCCGCATCGTGACCGATATTGCACAAGGCCTGGATGACGACTTGATCGCCTACATGGACATTTGCGGAGATAATGGCAAATCCGCCTACGTAAACCCCATCACCCAAGGTCGCAGTAGGATTGATCCAAGCCTTCTTGTCAATGATATTGATGAATGATCCGCCCTTTTGCCTGATTATTTCTGCATAGTGTTTACGCCAGTGCGGGTCCCCCATCGCGCAGAAAAAGACGTCATCAGGTTGAACCATATAATCCTCGACGCTGCAGATGATAGGAGGCCAGTCACCTTTCAGTCCTTCAAGTGCGTCCTGCTTGTCATCCAGGAATCCTTTTACCTTATACCCGCCGCTTTCATACTCTTCGGAGTTGATGAAAGTTGAATAGGTCTCACGCCCCCATCCCCGGGCCCCGATAATCAGCAATTGTTTCATTTTTCTCTAATTATATCGCAGATCCTTTCCACCTCTCCTTCTTCCAGGTTATGGTAGATTGGAAGACAAATCACACTGTCTGCCATCCTGCAGGCATTGGGAAGGTTGGACGGAGCCGCGCTGGGGAAACTGTTGTAGGGGCTGAATGTGCTGATCAGCGGATAGAAGTAGCGGCGGCCGAATACTCCCTTGTCTCTCATCTTGTAATAAAGCTCGTCCCTTGTCATTCCGTATTCCTTCCTGTCCACGAAGATAGGAAAATACGAGTAGTTGTGGCGGACACCTGGCATGTCTTCGAAATAACTGATTCCTGCGACATCCTTCAATGCTTCCCTGTAACGGATGGCAATCTGGTGCCGCGCCTCTATGGCGGCGTCAATCTGTTTGAGATTCAATAATCCGTATGCAGATCGTACTTCGTCCATCTTGCTGTTTATGCCGGGACCGACTACTTCCACCTCGTTGGCAAATCCGAAGTTCTTCAAATAATCTATCTGCTTCTTTGTCTCAGCGTCATGCATCACCATGGCTCCGCCTTCGATGGTGTTGTATACTTTCGTGGCGTGGAAACTGAGAGTGGACAGGTCGCCGGAATTGAGGATGCTCTCTCCGTTGACCTCCACCCCGAAAGCGTGGGCTGCGTCATATATGACTTTCAGACCGTACCTATCCGCGATATCTTTAATCCGCTTAGTGTCACATGGTTTTCCATATACATGTACAGGAAGGATTGCGCTGGTACGCGGAGTGATTGCAGCTTCGATCCTCTCAGGATCCATATTACCCGTAGACGGATCGATATCCACGAAAACTGGCGTACATCTGTTCCACCATATTGAATGTGTCGTTGCAACGAAACTATATGGCGTCGTGATCACCTCTCCAGTAATGTCGAGCGCTTGAAGGGCGGTAAGCAGTGGAAGGGTTCCATTCGTGAACAGACTGATATACGGGACCTTCAGGTACTCGGCCAATGCTGCCTCCAACTTCTGGTGAAAGGAACCGTTGTTCGTAATCCACTTGCTGTCCCAAATCTCCTTCATGAGTCCTTGGAACTCCTGAAGGTCCGGAAGCAAAGGTGAGGTCACTGTAATCATTTTATCTTTCACATGCATCGGACTTTATAGTATGATGGTTTTATTCTTTCTTTCAATCCAGGGTTTTGCATACTTGTCATCGTTAAGAATCAGGGTGCTCTGCTCATTGAGCATCGCGGCATATTTGCCAAAATTGCCCTGGCTGGCGATTATCGTATCACATTGGGCTATCAGGATGAGGTCTTCATATGCTTTGTTAGGACCTTGAACCAGTTCGTGGGCAACTGTCAGACGTGGGACCAGATTGCTCTTCACATAATCCATCTCATCCGAGAAAAAGTAGAACAGCGTGTCGGGGTAACGTCCCTCTACAAATGAAACTGCTTTGAGGAAATAGTCGTCGGACACGCCTCCGTAATATGGGTTGTCTCCTTTTGCTAAATCCCCACGCCTTACATGTACCGCACATAGGTGCTGGCCGGGAAACCGCCTGGAAAGATGCAGGTTTTGACAGGATGCTCCTTTCACAACGAACAGATTATGGAACAGACGGGCAAAATCCTTGTTGTCGGTACCGTAATATCCTGCAAGATATACCGGAGCTGTCTTTGAGGAGATCGGGGGGAACTCATGCTCCGGTGAAGAATAACGCAGGAAGAACTTGTAAAACCATATTGTCAATTTTCCGAATGTCTGTACTGATATTCCAGGAAACATCGTTTCCAGTTCGAAGACCCTGGGGAAACGCCTGTCAACATCCATCCCGTATCGCCGAAACCACGTAAGGTCATATCCGACATCTGCTCCTTTCTCGGCAAACAACTGACCTTGCAGGTATTGGTGCATCTGTGAGCAGATGCCGCCGTCCATCTGCATGATGATATGCGGTTTGCACGCCTTCATCCTGCATAGAAAGCGGTAGAAGCCTCCCACGATGCCGGAAAGGACGTTTCTGGCCGTCCTTCTTATGCTGAACCTTTTAGCCGTTGACATTGTTTGAACAGTATGCTCTCATGGCCCTTTCGATCACCGGGGCCATATCATAGTACTTGTATTCAGCGAGCCGTCCTCCAAAGATTACGTTTTCCTCTCTGTCCGCCAGTGCTTTGTACCGTGCGTACAACTGTGCATTCCTGTCATTATTGACGGTATAAAAAGGTTCCAATCCAGGCTCCCACTCAGTGCTGTATTCGCGTGAGATGACAGTGTGCGGGTTGTCAAGGACCGCAGCCCCGAAACTCTCGAAATGCTTGTGCTCTATGATGCGGGTATAAGGAGTCTCGGTATCAGTATAGTTGATGACGGCGTTGCCTTGATAATTCGGAGTATTCAAAACCTCCTGCTCGAATCGAACGGTACGCCACTCCAGCTTTCCGGAGCAATAACCGTAATACTCATCTATCGGACCCGTGTAAACGACTCTCTCTGCCAGTGATTCCCAATACCTCCGATTCTCGAAGAAATCCGTTCCGGTTTTACACTCGACTCCCTCCATAAGCCCGTCAATCAATTTGTTGTAGCCTCCGACAGGGATGCCTTGATAAGAGTCGTTGAAATAATTGTTGTCAAAAACGAACCTGACGGGGAGACGCTTGATGATATCGGCGGGGAGCTCTGAGCACGGACGCCCCCAATGCTTTTCCGTATACCCTTTTATCAGTTTATCATAAATATCCCTGCCTACGAGAAGAAGTGCCTGTTCTTCGAGGTTGCGGGGCTCGGTTACTCCAGCTTCTCTCATGGCGGTCAGGGCATCGGCTTTCTGCTCCTCAATCTTCATCCTTGCCTGCTCCGGGGCCGTCACTCCCCACATCTGGTAGAAGGTGTTCATGTTGAACGGAAGGTTGAACAACTGCCCCTTGTAGTTCGCGACCGGGGAATTGGTGTATAGGTTGAAGGGTACGAAGGAGTTCACGAAGTCCCATATCCTTTTGTCAGAGGTGTGGAAGATGTGAGGGCCATACTTGTGAACATTGATGCCTTCAACATTCTCGCAGTAGACATTTCCTCCCAAGTGGCTCCGTTTCTCTATGACGAGACACTTTTTCCCGTCCCTGTGGGCGAGATGGGCGAAAGTGGCCCCGAAAAGACCGGAACCGACTATCAGATAGTCGAATGTCTTATTCATTCCGGAACAATTTCAAGTAGAACCTCCTTCTGATGAATTCCACTAAAAGGAACAAACTGAAAGGCAGTCTGTCATATCGGCTTTCAAAGTGGGTCCGGTGCGGGCTCCTTCCCAGATAATTGTCCCAAAGATATGCCATCTTGGCTTTGGCATCATAGTATGGCAAATAAACCATATATGGAAATATAAATGACGCATAAGTTGAAAAGACCCCGTCAATGAAATCCAAAATGGTATCTGGAATCTGCGGTTCATCTGTCTTGGAGCGCACAAGTTCATACTGCTCAAAACTTTTCCAATATGAAACGGCACCGCTTCTTTTTTTTACCATGCTCATAGTTTGTCCCGGACGTCCAAGGAGATAATGGTATACGGGGTAGTCGAAAGATGTAAATGTACGGCCATACACGAGTGAAACCCAATACAGGATAGTATCATCATACATCGTCTTCTCTGCGCAGAAAGGATGAAGCGGTCTGAGAATATCGGTCTTAAAAGTGCAGCTCCAAAAAGATGCCCTGGTAAACGGCCAGTCTCTGGTTTCCCGAATGCTTTCTTCGATGCTGGATGATTCCGATTCGGAACGGGGAGGGGGAATCACCTCGCTCCGTCCTTCAAGCGGATACTCTTTGATAAAAGTGTTGAAAACGATATCGGCATCACACTTGGACAGGTCTTTCAACAAGCGGTCAAGATTGGTGAACCAGTCATCGGAGTCAAGATAATGGACATATTTGCCGGCTGCCTCCTCTAATCCGACATTCCATGCAGAACCATGCCCTCCGTTTTCCTTGTCTATCTGGCGGAACGTATCGGGAAAACGCCTGACATACTCACGACTGAGTTCTGCAGACCTGTCGGGAGTGCCGTCGTTGACTATGATGACCTCCAGCCTCTCCATCATCTCAGGATCGTCAACGACCAATGAGTCGAGACATTTGTTGATATATGCTTCGACGTTGTACACAGGGACTATGACAGAGAGAAGCTTACACATGGCCCATCATCTTTTGCCCTTTGATTCAGCCGCCTTGATGACAGTTTCCCTGACCTTAGAAATGAAACCTTCCTGCGAGAAATGCTTCCGAGCAGCTACAAGTGCGCTTCCGGCAATTTCCCTTGACTTCCCCACATCTTGTAGAAGATGGATCGTTTTCATGGCGAAATCATCGTCATCTTTTGCCAACAGGAAGTTTTCTCCTTCCCTGGAGATACTTTCAAACCCACGTGCGCCTATGGGACTCGAAACTACCGGGCGGTTCATCATGAACCCCTCGATGAACTTTATGCTGGTACCAGATCCTTTGTAAATAGGGATTATGATTACCCTTGAGTTCCGGTATTCTTGTTTGATATCGTCTATGTATCCCAGGGTACTTACTCCTGTTACAGCGTTTAGTCTCTCAACCAACGAAGGATCGGAACACTTCCCCGCAATATGGAATTCGGCGTCGCGGACAGCTGCCTTTATTGATGGGAACACCTTTTCAGCAAAATGCAGGCTCCCATCAGTGTTTGGGGAATAGTCGAGATTCCCGACCATCAACATCCTGAAGGGTGTAGAATCATCGATGTCTTCGACACCTCCTTCAATGACCGTTGTGTTATACAGCAGCACAGAGTTGCGGGGAACCTTTTCCAACGGATTGGAATGAAAGGTACAGAATGTTCTCCTGACTGATTTCCTGACCATACTGCCGATTGTATGCCCCTGGATGGACAATCTCCAGCGTTTATAGAACGGCAGCGAGGCGGAGTCTGAAAGTACGATCTTGTGGGCATCTGCCGGGTTGTCGTCCAGGTCGATAATCAACTTGTCATTGTATTTCAGCAATCCATAGCGGACAGCGTTGCGAAAATAACGGCATGCGATGAAATCGTATGTGTGGGTCCGACAATGCCCGTCAATCAACTTTTCCTTTTCGGATTCCAAAGGGAAGTATGTGTAGGGATTCATTGGCCTGAAAAACTGGTCAACCCATTTTTTACCTCGATAACTCTTCCGTGCCTTCGGTTCCGTGACATTGGCATTGATGATGATATCACAGTTCCCGATATTAGATTTGAGTTCGTCCTTGTAAAAAGAAATGATATTTACGTGGCCAAGATTCGCGAGTGCCTTAATGAAAAGCGTGGTCCTGACTGATGCTCCTGTCTCGAGCCTGTCAAATATCAATGAACAATCGTCATTTATGAATAGTATTTCCACGTCACTTAATGTCAGTTTATGCTTTCGCGATCCTCCTGCAGATCGCAGGGGCCAGATAAAACAGCATTTTCCCGGCTTTCTTCCTCAACGGCTTCTCCGGATACGCTCCTTTCCACTGTTTCCAAACATAGAGGCCGTTGGAACGGCAGAAACGCTTGAACGGCATAGTCCTGAATAAGGAGACATTGTCAATATATGCCGCTTTCAACTGATTGAAACAGCATACTTTGAACCATTGCCAGTCTTCATGCGGAAGGTTGCGCCTCATAAACTGCATGAGCAACTTATGGATGGATACCAGATCGTAGGGCGATTGCATTATCCGGCTCGTTTTGATGGATCCCGGCCTTATGAGATAATAATAGACCGGATAATCGAAGACACTGACGTTCTTGGCCATGCATAGCAGCACCGGGCAGAAGTAATTGTCTTCATGAAGAAGGCCTTTGGGAAAGAAAAGTTGCGGATAATCCGTCAGCGAACGCCTGAAAACGAAGCGCTGTACCAGCCATGGAGGTAGTTGGAGATCTCTCATGACGGCTTTTCCAGAAACTGTCTTACCATAATCGACATGGTAGTCAAGGAAATCCCTGGAAGGGTCCTCATATGCCCATTTTACCGGAAACATTAACACATCCGCATCAGACCTTTCCTCAAGAAGTCCCAAAACCTTGCCGACTCCGTCCTTGACCAGCCAGTCATCGCTGTCCACGAACCAAACGAATTCTCCTTTAGCAACAGCCAAACCATTCATTCTGGCTGCGCTGAGACCTTGGTTTTCCTGCTCTAGGATGGTAATGTTAGGGCGATCGGCATACTGCCGGACAATTCGCATGGACCCATCCCGTGTCCCGTCGTTTATGACTATTACTTCGAAGTCTGTCGGACTGACAACTGTGTCGAACACAGACTTCAGCGTCCTGCCGACATAAGCCTCGACATTGTAGACCGGTATGATGATTGAAAGACGCATCTTACACCGTGTCCATAAAACTCTTCTGGACCTTGTTGAAAACTACGATTCCAAGGGCCAGAAGTACACACATGAAAATGAAACTGTATATGAGCCAACGCCAGCCCACGAATTCTCCTGCGCCAAGGAAACCGTACTTGAAGGTCTCGAGGACAGGCGTCACAGGGTTAAGGCACATGAGCTTATGCACTGGGATCCCCATGAACTGCATGCTCTTTGTCTGGCTGAGAGGATATACGATAGGGGTGGCATACATCCAGAGAGACACCAGGAAGGAGAACAGGACTTGGAGGTCGCGGTACTTCGTGGTCATTGAAGATATGATTGTGCCGAAACCGAGGGCGAGGCCAGCCAGCATGGTGAGCAGAATGGGGAAAAGAAGGGCATACCACGTCAGATGGGCATGACAGTTCGGATCAGCAAACGAGTAGATGATGTACACGATGATGAAGAAGCTGAACTGTATGCCGAAGCGCAGTAGGTTGCTGATGATATCGGCGATTGGCATCACCAGACGAGGGAAATAGACCTTGCCGAAAATACCGGAGTTACTTACGAATGTATTGGATGTCTTGGTAAGGCAGTCTGCGAAATACTGCCACATGCAGGTACCAGCCAGATAGAACACCGGTCTGGGAACGCCGTCAGTGGGAATGCCGGCTATGCCGCCGAATACGATCATGTACATGATAACCGTCATTGCCGGCTGCACGATGAACCAGACAGGACCCAGGATTGTCTGCTTGTACTGGGTGATTATGTTTCGCTTGACGAAAAGTCCGCAGAGGTCACGGTAGCGCCACAGCTCCTTGAAATCCACGGACAACAGTTTGTCCTTGGGTTTTATCTCAATGTCCCACTTTTCTTCTGCCATATATTCAGTTCGATCTTTTATGCTTGAATAGGATGTTCTTCAACGTACCCCAGAAGTAGCGCCAGTCGGTGGCGAAGGGATGCCGCTGATAGCTTTCGATGTATCTTTTCTCCGATGCCTGTACGTCCTCCAGTGTGACGGGGGAGTGCTCGTCATAGTAGAACGGAGGGAGCAGGCCTGGTTTCACGCTGGTGTGGAGCCTCTGCATCTCAGGAGTATACAGACTGAAATAATGCTTGCTCAACGGACGTACGCCCACAAGTTTCATCTGCCTTTTCAGAATGTTGATGAACATGGGCAGTTCGTCCAGCCATGACTTGCGCAGAAGCTTGCCCCATCCGTTCACGCGGTAGTCGTGCGCGAACTTGCCTCCGTCCTGAAGTCCCTCATGCTCAAGCATGTAGGGCTGAAGATACTCGGAATACGAGTACATCGTGCGGAACTTGTATACTCCGATCATGTTGCCCCTGTAGCCCACGCGGTTGAGTTTTACAAGAGCGCCGGTCGTAGGGTCATCGTCCCAGATGGGAGCACGGAACTTGCGGCCAAGGATGTAGTATTCTCCATTGTGGAAGCGTTCGTCTATGACCTCGAATCCGGCCCTGTACATGCGTCCAAGAAGTTCTACGCGGTGGTAAGTGCGGTTCTGGCCCTTCGTCACCCGGAAATAGAACCATTTCGTCCATTTCAGCTTAGGGAAGACACGGTGCCAGATGTAGTGGCTGTAGTACAGGATCCTTCCGGGAATGCCCGGATGTGCCTTAAGCATAATCTCACGCTTGAGCCTCGCAGTACGCGAGTGCACCCAGAGATAACCACCGTCTACAAGGGCTTCGTTGGCCTTGTTCAGGAACGTGTTCAGGTGCCTTATGCGGGTGAGAGCCATCTTGTTGATGATCAGCTCCGGTTTGTGAGGTTTCAGGCCATCCAGCGCTTCACCCCTGTCAGTATAGACGATGAACGTGCTGTCGTCGAACTGCTCCATGTGACTGTCCAGCCACTTCTCGATACCGTTGATATCCAGGTACTTGGTCGCCTTGAAGATAGTCTTCAGGTCATGATTCAGCACCAGGTGGCGCTCGAATTTCGCTCCCGTGTCAACGCCATTTTCGGAGTAGTTCTCAGGTATGAGCTGCTCTTCGTATTGTAGGGTGACCCAGGGCTTGCGACGCTGGAAAAGCTTCATCGGAGTGTTTCAGCGATGGTTTTGCAGACTGTATCAATGTCCTCCTCAGTGAGGTAGGGGTGCATCGGAATTGAAAGGACGCGGTCGCAGAGGGAGGTGGCGACGGGGCAAAGCCCCTGAGCCCCTTCCGGGACTACACTGCTGAATGCGGCTTGCAGATGCATGGGTTTGGGATAATAGACCATGGACGGGATGCCTGCGGCCTTGAGGGACGCCTGCAGCGCATCGCGCTGCGCGGCGTCGCGCAGCCGAAGGGTGTACTGCGCCCAGCTCGAGCGGAATCCCTCCGGAATGTCTGGCGTAGCCACGATATCCCGGAGCAGGGAAGTGTAGTGCTCTGCCACGGCATTCACTGCGTCCAACTCGTAATCACGGAAGGCCTTTAGCTTCACCATCAAGATTGCAGCCTGGAGCGTGTCCAAACGTGAATTGAGGCCTATGCGTACATTGTCGTATTTGAAACTGCCCTTTCCATGGACGCGGTATGAGTCCATCAGTGCGGCCCAGTCATCGTTGTCGGTGAAGACAGCGCCTCCGTCACCATAGCAGCCCAGAGGCTTGGCAGGGAAGAAGGATGTGGTGGCGATATCACCGAAACTGCATGCCCTGCGGCCGTTTATGCTGCCGCCGAAACCTTGAGCCCCGTCCTCGAGTATAAGCAGCCCATAGCGGTTCGCAATCTCGCGGATTCTGGGATAATCGGCCGGTAGGCCGAAGAGATCAACGGCAACTATAACCCTCGGTGTGAGTCTGCCCTCTTGGAGGGTCTGCCTTATTGCCTTCTCAAGGTCTTCTGCGTCAATGTTGAACGTATCTTCACAGACATCCACGAAAACCGGAGTGGCTCCTTCGAGCGAGACGACCTCGGCTGATGAGAAGAAAGTGAAGTCCGGTACAAAGACCGCATCGCCCGGCCCGATGCCCCAGGCCTTGAGGGCCAGGGTGAGGGCGTCGGTGCCGTTGGCGCAGCTCAGGCAATGATTGACACCGACGTAAGCAGCCAATTCCTGCTCCAGTTCGCGTACCTGAGGTCCCATTATGTATGCGCCGGATGCGACCGCTTCCAGTAATGCCTTGTCTATATCCTCCTTGAGGATGCGGTACTGTTTCTTAAGATCCCTGAATTGCATAGCTTCGCCTTTGCTCGTCCCGTAAAAGAATAAGCAACCCATTGGTTATCAGATTCTTCGCTTTGCGCCCTATAAGGCTGGCGAAGAATCTTATTTACCGTTCTGGACGAGATTGTCTCCTTCCAGACGGTAGCTGCGCCCACATGAACAGGTCAGTTCAGGCTTGCGCAGGCGTTTGCCGCATTCGCAGACCCAGCCGATCTGACGGGCCGGAATACCGGCCATCAGGGCGTAGTCCTTTACATCTGCCGTCACCACTGCACCGGCGCCTATCATGGCACATCGGCCGATGGTATGGCCGCACACTATCGTGCTGTTAGCGCCCAGCGATGCGCCCTCGCGCACGCGCGTACGCGAAAACACTCCGTTTACCGGAAATCCGGCTCTGGGAGTGGGTACGTTCGTGAATACGCAGGAAGGACCGCAGAAGACATTGTCTTCCAGCTCCACACCCTCGTAGACCGATACGTTGTTCTGTATACGTACTCCGTTACCAATGCGTACTCCTGGTCCGATATTGACGTTCTGGCCAAGGGAACAGTCACAGCCGATTACAGCTCCTTTCTGGACATGGCAGAAGTGCCATATCTTAGTTCCGTGGCCTATGGTCACGCCCGGATCGACATAACTGCTCTCGTGTACGAAACAGTCCTGCATTTCTCACTCCTTCTTTCAAATGTAGCCGAGGCGGAGCTGCCCCGGCTACATATATAAGTCGAAATGTCGGAAAATCAAATGATTACTCCTTGATGGAGTTGATCATGACGCAGCGGCTGAGCTCCTTCTCGTTGTAGAACATGTAGTCCACACCGCCCTTGAAGTCCTTGACGATCTGCGAGGCAGGGACACCGAACTGGTTCACGAGGACATCGTAAACGGCGTTGGCACGGTTCTCGGAGAGCATCATGTTGTGGTCAGGAGTAGCAGTCTGCTTGTCGGCGTAACCGCAGACGAGGTACTTGGTGTTCGGGGTGCTCTTGATGAGGTCGGCGATGCTCTGGAGGTTGATGAGCTCACGCTTGGAGATGTCCCACTTGTCCACTACGAAGTTGATGTGGAACCAGACCTCGGGGATGTCCACGATGACCTGAGGTGCAGGTACGGGAACGGTCTCCTTTACGATCTTCTCGATGGTCTCCTTCTCATACTTGTACTCGCTGGAACGGCTTGCAGTCCTCCAGCCATCCTTGTCGAGGCCATAGGTGAAACCGAGGGTGGCACCGAAGATACCATCGTTCTTGTGGTTGGCGCGGAGCAGGCTCTCAGTGGGCTCCTTGATGTAGTCCTCACCGTCAAAAGAGTCGGCGACGAAGGCACCGCGGAGGTTGAGGTTGATTGCAAAGCGCTCGGTGATGCGGAACTGGTTGGAGAGGCCGAGGTTCCAGGTGGTACCCATGGCATACTTGTCATTGAGTCCAAAGATAAGACCGCCACCGCCGAAGGCAATGATGTCGAAGAAACGGTTAGGATTGTATCCGAAGAAGATGTTGCCGAGATCGGCGTGGGCAAGGACATAGGTGTTGATATAGCTGCCACGCTGATATGCAAGTTTCTCGGAAGCATATTTGGAATCAGCATCCTTGTAATACTCGATGGGGTCGGTTACAAAGCGCTGGTTCATGATATGATGGGTCTTGTGCTGGTACTCCTCGGACTGATAGAGGCCCTTGAACACTCCATAGCTGGCACCGATACCTACGCCGAAGCTGGGGGAAGCCCACTTGGTGATGTAGAGGTCGATGGCAGGGAAGGTGATCATCTCGGTCATCTTGTTGACCTTCCAGTCGTTGTCACCGTAATAGAGCTGTGCACCGAGGTTGCCGCTGAGAGTCCAGTTCTTCCAGAAACCACCGGTAAACACGGAATTCTTTTCATAGATTGTAGTGGTCACGATCTTGCCATCCGGGGTGATGGTCTCCTCGACGACGGTGCGGGTGTCCTTGTCCTCGCTGGTCGTGACGGTCTGCGCGAAGGCAGGAATCATCATGAAAGCGGATGCGATCAGAAAAAGTACTTTTTTCATACTGTTTTATCTTATTAAAATTTACTTCATATTCGGCACAAAATTAAGAAATACTTTTCAGTAAACAATACATTTTCAGCATTATTTTCCCAAAAATGTGCACTTTCTTCATTTTGCAGGCACCACATAGCTGCGCGGAATTTCCACGCGTGCACATAAAAGTGAGAGGACGCTCACCGTCAGATACAGGTTGCCATGCACTTCCACGATGTTTCCTTCGACCCCGCTGAGGGCGCCCTTGACCACTTTCACCCGGTCTCCCAGGGACAGCGGGACATCAGTCAAACACTCGGCGTCGGGCGAGAGGTCGAGTATACGCATGAAGTCATCCATCTGTTTTTCAGGGACTTCCAGAAGCGTGCGGGTGTTGTGGTCGATGAGGAAACGTCCCTTGACCTCCCCGGAATTGACGAGGGTGAGGGCGGTGGGCTTGGTCGTGTGGAGGAAAACAAGGGTGCGGTAGGCATATGGGATATAGTGCTCGACGCCCAGTTCCCCCAGACGCCTGTCTATCTTCTTCCATTGCCCGCTCCGCGTAATCGCCGCAAACCAGCACACTTTCTCTTCCTTGGCCATATCGTGTCAATAATGGATGCAAAGATAATAAAAAAGCCGGCTTCGTAGCCGGCTTCAAATCAAAAAGAATTTCCTAGTAGGTCATCATGCCAGGGAGTTCTTTGGCCTGGTCGATCATGCGCTGTACCTCGATCTCCACGGGAACGCGGCGCACGAGGTGCTTCTCCTCGTTCACCTCGAGCATCTTGGCGGCGAGGTTGGCGGCATTGCGGTGGCCGAGCTCCTTGACGGTGTCGACGCCGGCGGCCTCGAGCAGTTCGGCGAACTGGGGACCGATACCCTTTACCCTGTAGAGGTCGGCGTGGTTGGTCCAGGTAAGGATGAGCTTGCCGGAGATGCCGGTCTCGTCCTCGAGGGCCTTGCGGCCTGCAGGGGCGCAGCACTTGGCGAGGAGTTTGTCAGCGGTGTCAATGCCCGCGGCGATGAGTTTCTCGGCGTAAACCGGGCCGATGCCTTCGATGTCAATGATTTTGTAAGCCATAGCGGTTAGTTTTATAAATGTGATGAATTATGTTTCCGTAGTCTGTCCGTCCACAATTTTAGTGAAAAAACACGAAAAAGCAAAGAAAGCGTAAACTTTTTTGTCTCAATCGTTATCAGTCGTTGTTCAACTGGCTGATGTCCGGCTTGTCACGCTGCGAGTCTCCGAGGAGCCACTCGCTGTAATAGTCGGCCATCCGGTAGAAGAAATACTCGTTCATGTCGCCGTATGCGTGCCTCTGTCCGGGCAGCATCAGGAAGTCGAATCGCTTGTTCGCCTTGATGAGGGCGTCCACTACGCGGATGGTGTTGGCAGGATGTACGTTGTTGTCGATGTCGCCGGTGACCAGCATGAGATGTCCCTTGAGGTTGGATGCCAGCTCGGGATTCGTCTTTATGCTGTACACGAACGTGGTGTCTCCCTGTTCACTGATCTTCTCCATGATGCCGTGATGCTGCTCACTCCACCAGCGGTTATAGATGCTGTTGTCGTGGTTGCCGGAGCAGGAGACCGCGACCTTGTAGAAGTCGGGGTAGGTGAGGATCGCAGCCGTGGACATGAAGCCGCCGCCGGAGTGTCCGTGGATGCCGACGCGTGTCGCGTCGATCCACGGATACCGTGCGGCGAGCTGCTGCACGGCGGTCTTCTGGTCCTCGAGGCCGTAGTCGCGGAGGTTGCCGTATCCATAGTTGTGGTACCACTTGGAGCGGTCAGGATGGCCACCGCGGTTGCCCACGGTGATCACGATGAAGCCTATCTGGGCGAGCCTGTCGATACGGAGCATGTTGGAAGACCAGGAAATGTTGTTGGCTTCGACCTGCGGTCCGGGATACACGTATTCGATAATGGGATACTTCTTCTCCGGGTCGAAGTTGAAGGGCTTGTAAATGGCTCCGTACAGGTCTGTGACGCCGTCGGCAGCCTTGACGGTGAAGCGCTCGGGCATCTTGTAGCCGGCATCGTAGAGCAAGCTGAGGTCGGCCTCCTCGAGCGGCGTGAACTTGCCGTTGCCGTCGATCAGGGCAGACTTCGGCGCCGCGTCGACGCGGGAGTAGTTGATTACGTAATAGCGGCCGTCGTCACTGCCGGAGGCCTTGACGTCCATGTCGTCCATGTCCAGGCGACGGATGGGACCGCCGGCGAGGCTGACGCGGTAGGTATGCTCGTTGTAGGGGTTCTCGCCCTTCTCTACACCGCACGCCGTGAACACCACGTAGTTCTCCTTCTCGTTGACCTGAACGATGTCGGACACATGGAACGCGCCCTCGGTAAGGTTGCGCACGAGGGTGCCGTCCGTATTATATAGATATAGGTTGGCCCAGCCATTGCGCTCGGACCACTCTATGATCTGCGTATCGTTCTTTATGAGCCTGAGGTTGCGTCCCTCGATGAAGGAGTTCATCCTTTCGGAGATGATGGTCCTCGTCGAGTCGGAGTCCAGAGGGATGTAGACATAGTCTATCTTCTTGATGTCACGGGAGATACGGTTCGCGTAGAAACCGTCGTTGTCACCCAGCCAGACGCGCGAGCGATACTTGTCGTAGCGCTCGGTGCTCTTGCGTGGCCTGGTCTCGAAACTCATCTCCTGGTCCTTCCACGCATAGGTGTGATAACGCTTGGAAGTCCCTTCGGGCATGGTGAAAACATACAGTTCCTCCTGGGGTCCGGGCTCGCCCGGCATCTGGTACTTGTAGGTCTCCAGGGTGGGACGGGGCTTCGAAACGGAGTTGATGACCCAGAGCTCCTTGAGCTTGCGCATGTCGTACTTCATCGTTGCGAAATGCTTCGAATCGGGAGACCATACCAAGGAGGAGACGGGAGTGCGCCTGGTGCTGGAAGTGTCGGTATTGCCGTTGTAGTTGCCGTAGCCGTAGCCGAAATCCTTTATGCCGTCGAAGGTCAGCTGGTGCTCCACCAGGGTGCTGTCCTTGTCGTCCTTCACGGCCTTGGCCATGTTCTCCTTGTCCATCCACCAGAGGTTGTTGTTCTTCGCATATACACCCATCTGGCCGTCAGGGGAGACGCTGGCCCAAGAAGGATATTCGCGCTCCTCGGGCTTGTACTCGCTGAGTTTCCTCGTGGCTATGTCATACTCGAAATGGTAGACCTTCTTGACGGTCTTCTTCGACTTCGGGTCCTTCTTCAGCGCTGTGGTGTCAGGGACGTCGCGCGTGCTGGCGACGTTGAAGCGGAAGACCTTGTCATCCTTGAGTTCCAGACCAGTGAGGGGCAGGTGCTGGGCATCGAAGGGATCGCGTACGATGGACGTGACCTCCATCGCGAGTTTCTCCATGTCGATGGCTTCTGTCTTGGTGCCCGTTGCCGGATCAACTATATAATACTTTGTCCCGGCCGGCGTCTTGTAGCTGTACCAGAACTTGTCGCTGTCCCGGAACCAGTTGGGAGACACCGTAGTTGAGAACACCATCCGTGCGATGGCCTTCTGCGAGAACCGGGCGGCAGCCTCATAGTCCGGGGCCTGTGCAAAGGCATTGGCGCACACCAGGAGCGCCAATGCCGGAATGAAGTATTTGAAAGTTTTCATAGAAGACTATTTCTGTCTGTTCCTCCAGAGGGCGGTCATGTCCTCAAGGGTCTTGCCCTTGGTCTCGGGAACAAGCTTCCAGACGAAGAGGGCGGCAATGAGGCAGAACACTGCGTACATGCCGTAGGTGAATGCCGGGCTCCAGGTATAGAGCGGCACGAAGGTGGAACTCACGATGAAGTTGGAGATCCACTGGAATGCGACAGCGATGGCCACCGCCGCGCCGCGGATGGTGTTCGGGAAGATCTCGGAGATTAGGACCCAGCAGATGGGGCCCCAGCTGAACATGAAGGAGGCGGAGTAGATCATGATGCTGAGCACGCCGACGATGCCGGGGATGCCGGGGACGGCATCGGCCAGGGCGACGCCGATGGCGCCGATGGCCATGCCGAGCGATCCTGTGATGAGCAGCGGCTTGCGCCCGAGCTTCTCGACCGTGAAGATCGCCACCAGCGTGAAGCTGATGTTGACGACACCCATGAGCACTGTCTGGGTCATAGGATTACCCATGCCCATCGATTCGAAGATGCGGGGGGCGAAATACAGCACGGCGTTGATGCCGACGAACTGCTGGAACACGCTGAGCATGCAGCCGATGAATATGACGATGAAGCCGTATGCAAGGAGTTTCTCCTTCTTTTCCACGACCGTCGCCTTGATGTCGGAGATGATCTGGGAGGCGACTTCGCTGCCATTGATGCGGCTGAGCACCTGGAGGGCCTTGCTCTCCTGGCCGGACATGACGAGGTAGCGGGGAGTCTCAGGCACGAGCAGGATGAGCAGGGTGAAGAGTCCTGCCGGCACGCACTCGGAGCCGAACATGAGCCTCCAGCCCACCTGGTTCGTCCACTCGACGATGGCGGGGTCGTTCTTGTGCGACTGGATGATGAGGAAGTTCACGAAGTATACCACCAGCTGACCGAAGATGATGGCGAACTGGTTCCATGAAACGAGCTTGCCGCGCTTGTTGGCAGGGGCCACCTCGGCGATGTACATGGGGCAGATGGCGGAAGCCATACCCACGCCGATGCCGCCGAGCACGCGGTAGAGGTTGAACGCCACCCAGAGGGACTTGGAAGCCACGCCCTTGGGGAAGAATAAGAATTCCGGATAGTAGGAGCCGGCGGCGCTCAGGAAGAAGCAGATACCCGCGATGAACAGGCTCTTCTTGCGGCCGAAGCGACCGGCCATCAGACCGGAGATGGCGCTACCGATGATACATCCGATAAGCGCGCTGGAAGAGGTGAATCCGTGAAGGAAATCGGTGTAAGTAAAGTCTTTGGCACCTTCAAAGAAAGCCTGAAGGCCCCTTTCGGCTCCGGAGATGACAGCCGTGTCATATCCGAACAGCAGGCCGCCGAGCACGGCGACGAGCACGATGGAGAACAAATACAGTTTGTTTCCCTGGTTCTGGTTCTGCATAGTCTTGTATCAATTATTTAACTTTAATGTCTATGTGCGCCTCGCCGACGGGGGAGTCCACGGTCAGTCGGGCGGTGCCGGGTATGCCCTTGAAGGAACGCACGACGCCGAGGGCCTTGCCGCTGAAGAGGGCCTTGCGGTCTCCCTTGAGGGATAGGGTGTCGGCGGCGTTGCCGTTGTCTACGCCGAAGAGTTCGCCTGCGCCGGTGACGCTGAAGCTGAGCATCAGGTCGGCCGTGGGCACTGCGCGGCCCTTGCTGTCGACAGCCTCGACGGTGATGTACGAGAGGTCATAGCCGTCGGCGGCGATAGTGCTGCGGTCGGCGGTGAGCTTGAGCGCGACCGGCTCGCCGGTGGTTTCGCGCGACTCGCGCGCCACGACCTTGCCGTTCCTGTAGGAGACGACTTCGATCTTTCCTGTTTCGAAAGGCACCTGGTTCCACTGAGCGTGGAGTTTTTCGCCGGACTTGGAGTCACGGCCGTAGCTCTTTCCGTTCACGAACAGCTCGACCTCGTCGGCGTTGTTGAAATATGCCCAGACGTCGACCTTGTCGCCGACGTTCCAGTTCCAATGGGGGAATACGTGCAGCACGGTCTCGTCGGTCCATTCCGCCTTGTACATCCAGTAGCAGTCCTTCGGGAAGCCCGCAAGGTCGACGATGCCGAAATATGAGCTGCGGGACGGCCATCCGTAAGGGGTAGGCTCGCCGAGATAGTCGAATCCGGTCCAGATGAAGGTTCCGGCCATCCATTCGCGGTCGCGGATGCGGACCCAGGCCTCCTCGTGGAGATTGCCCCAAGGGACGCGGCAGTTGTCGTAAGCCGGGAGCTGGTGGTCCGGAGAATCGTATGACTGCCACCACTGGCCGGGAACAATAAGGGTGTCGGTCGAGGGCTGGGGATAGACTCCGCGGCTGTTGATGGCCGAAGCCGTCTCAGATCCGTAGGCCGGAACGCCGGGGAACCACTCGCCGGTCAGGTCATATACGCGTGTGGCATAGTTGATTCCGAATACATCGGACAGGCCGGAGCGGTACATGTTGTTGGTCGGGCTCGGGCCGTTGCAGCCGGCGGTCAGCGGACGGGTGGGATCCAGGTTGCGGACTATCTCCGCCATATGGCGTGCAAGGATGACGTTGGGACTGATTTCAGCGGCGATGGCGCTTTCGAGGTCCGCCTGGATGAAGTTGAGGAAGTAGTTGGCTTCCTCGACCGAGAGGTTCTGGAGAGCGTCGTTTTCGCTGTCGCCCTGCTCGCCGATCTCGTTTGCGAGGCTCCACATTATGACGCTCGGGTGGTTGCGGTCGCGGCGCACGAAGTCTCCGAGGTCCTTCTCGTGCCACTCGTCATAGAAGCGGGCGTAGTCGTAGCGGGTCTTGCGCTTGCGCCACATGTCGAACGCCTCGTCGTCGACAAGGAAGCCCATGTCGTCGGCGAGCTGCAGGAGCTCCGGTGCCGGGGGATTGTGAGATGTACGTATGGCATTGACTCCGAAACTCTTGAGGATCTCGAGCTCGCGCTGCAGGGCGCGGAAGTGCACGGCCGTGCCTATGCAGCCCATATCGTGGTGCAGGCATACTCCGAGGAGCTTGACAGGCCTGCCGTTGAGGAAGAATCCGTGGTCCACGTCGAACTCAGCGGTGCGGACGCCGAACCTCGTGTTGTAGACGTCGGTAACCTTGTCGCCAACCTTGACGGTGGTTTCCAGCGTATACTGGTATGTGTCTTCGATGTCCCAGAGGTGAGGCTTGACTATGGTGAGCGTGTCATGGATGACCCCGGAGGGGTCGGACAGGGCCTCGCCGCGGGCGACCACTCCGCCGCGGTCGTTGCGGATCAGGTTCGTCACGGTCGCTTTTCCGAAGTCCTGGGAGCTGATGGCCGCCGGATTCTCGAGGGTAACCTCCACCGCTACCAGGGCGTTCGCCTTGGTGATCTCGGGCGTGTTGACGAATGTCCCGCTCCATGCCACGTGGATGTCTCCCGTTGTGACGAGACGGACGTTGCGGTAGATGCCGCAGCCGGCGTACCAGCGGGAGTTGGGCTGGTCGGCGTTGTCGCAGCGCACCGCAATGACGTTGTCCTCGCCTTCGGGATTGAGGTATGATGTAATGTCATATGAGAAGGAACTGTATCCGTAAGGGCGTGTGCCTGCGGTCTTTCCGTTCACATATACCGTACTGTTCATGAATACCCCGTCGAATTCGACGCAGACGATTTTGCCGTCACCCACTCCTTCAGGGGTCTTGAAATGCTTGCGGTACCATCCTATGCCGCCGGGCAGGGCGCCTCCACCCGTGCCGGAGGGGTTGTCGGGCGAGAATTCGCCCTCGATCGACCAGTCGTGCGGCAGGTGCAGGGCGCGCCAGTCGCTGTCGTCGAAGCCGGGTGAAGCCCATTCTGGTGAGTCGCCCAGGGTGAAACGCCAGTCGAAGTTGAAGTCCTCGACGATGCGCGGACTGTCCGGCTTCTGAGAGCAGGAGCAGACTACCGCCAGGCAGGCTGCAATTAAGGCGAGTCTTTTCATATCACTGTCATTTAGAGTTTTACGGAGGTTTCGGTCCCGTCGTACTCCACGACGGTATCATGCTCCGCTATGCCTGCTCCGTCATGGAGGCAGATGAAGAGGGTCCTCTTTTCCTTCATTCCCTTGAAGGAACCCTGGCGTGCGCCGATGGTGAGGGTCCGGGAGTCGTCATCCCATTTCATGGGTATGTTGGAGTATTCGCCCTTCTCGTATCCATAGGTCAGGCCGTCGTCCTCGTAAAGGGTGAAGGCTCCATCCTCTCCGGCATAGACCTGGATATAAAGCGTGCCGTCCTGTTCCTCGGAGGTATACTGGATTTCGGGTCCCATGGGGATGATGCTTCCGGCGCGGATGAAGACGGGGATACGGTCGTACGGAGCCCCGACTTCGATGGTCATGCCGCCGACGATGCAGGTGTCGTTGCTCCTGTCGTACCAAAGTCCATTCGGAAGGTAGACTTCGCGGCTGCGGGCCCCGTATTCATAGACAGGGCACACCAGGTATGCGTCGCCGAACATGAATTCGTCGTCGATGTTCCGGGCGACGGGGTCGTCGGTGAAGTCCATCACGAGGCCGCGCATAATGGTATAGTCGTCAAACCAGACGCGGGCGTCGAGGGTATAGATGTACGGCATCAGGCGATAGCGGAAACGGTCCTGGGCGACGATGCTCTTGTAAGCGGGATGTCCCTCCGGGGCGATGTTCCAGGGCTCCCTGTAGGGGAACTGGCCGTGGGCGCGGTAGAGCGGGCAGAATACGCCCCACTGGTGCCAGCGGACGTTCAGCTCGCGCCATTCCTTCAGGTCCTCGTTCTCCAGGCCTGTGCGCTCGAAGAGGCGCTGGGCGTTGGCGTAGCGGTTCTCGACGCTGAAGCCGCCGATGTCCTGGCCCCAGAACGGGATGCCGCTGAGCGAATAGTTCAGGCCGGCGGTGATCTGGGTCTTCATGTCCTCCCAGCGCGTGCCGATATCGCCGCTCCATGACGCGGTGGAATAGCGCTGGAGGCCTGCGAAACCGTTGCGGGTGAGCAGGAATACGCGCGTGTCGTTGTCCACGCCCCTCTGGCCGTCGTATATGGCTTCGGCGTTCATAAGGGCATAGGCGTTGAAGTATTCAGTAGAGGATCCGAGAGCCGTGGGACCCTGCATCGCCTTGCGGAAATCCATGTCCGTGCAGTCGTGGATGTTGGGTTCACTGGCATCCATCCACCAGGCATCGACGCCGATGGGGTAGAGATGGTCGTACATCTGCTTCCAGAAGAGCTTGCGGGCTCCCTCGGAGTAGGCGTCGTAGAAGGACTGCTCGTGGCCGAGCCAGTCGATTACGTGCTGGTCGACCGGCACGCGGTACATCCAGCCGTTGTCGTCGAACTCCTTGAAGTGTTCGGTATTGGCGTAGAACTTGGGCCATACGCTGATCATGAAGCGTCCGCCCATGGCGTGTACGGAATCCACCATCTCCTTCGGACGGGGGTAGCGTTCCGTGTTGAACTCGTGGCTGCCCCACTGGTCGTCATCCCAGTACTGCCAGTCCTGGACGATGTTGTCCACGGGAACCCCGCGCTTGCGGAACTCCCTGAGAGTCTCCACGAGCTCGAACTGGGTGCTGTAGCGCTCGCGGCTCTGCCAGTAGCCCATGGCCCATTTGGGCATGATCTGGGCCTTTCCGGTGAGGGTGCGGTAGCCGCTGATGACCTTGTCGATGTTTTCTCCCTTCACAAAATAGTAATCGATCTCGTTCTGCATCTCGCCCCACCAGGACATCTGGCCCTGGACCTTCTCGTCGACGGGGCTCAGGACGCGGAGGCCGCAGTAGCTGGTGCCGCCGTCAGGCTGCCATTCGATGCGGATGGGGACCCGCTTGCCCTGCTCGAGGTCGACGGCGAACTTGTGGCTGTTGGGATTCCACGCGGTGCGCCAGATTTCGGGGACGACTAGCTCGTCATCCACATAAACCTTGGTGTATCCGGCATAGTAGAGCAGGAAGCGGTAGGTACCGCTCTCCTTGGGCTCGATCTCTCCTTCGAAGGTGACGTTGGAGCCGCCGAAGAAGAAGTCGGGTGCGTTCTGCACCTTCTGGCATTCGGGTGTGATGAGGTACTCCTGGTTGATGGCGGGCTCGCGGCGCACGAGCGGCTGGGGCTGCGGCATTTCCCGCATGCCGGGACGGGGGCGCATGCGCATCTGCCCGGGCACGTATGTGCCGGTCAGGGCGCCTTCGACGCCGTCCTTGTCGTAGAGTTTGAAGACTTCACCGAGATGGGCATAGTCCCTCGGGTCGCCCCAGCGGAGGAAGGAATAGCTGTCCCATAGGATGCCGTAGTTCTTCGACGAGACTATGAACGGAACGGAAATCTTTGTGTTGTACTGGTACAGTTCCTCGTTCTTGCCCTTATAGTTCCACTCGTCCGCCTGATGCTGGCCAAGGCCGTAGAAGGCCTCGTCGTCGGGGGAGTCGAAGGTCTGGTGAACGGTCCAGGCCTTGTCACCGTCCACCTCTATGGGCGTGAACTCACGTGCAAGCTCGGAGGTGAGGGGATTGCCCTGCGCATCTTCATAACGGACGCGGCCGTTGGCCTTGTCTATGGTTACGAGCAGGTTGCTTGTACGGATCCTGACTGCATCGTCAGCCTTCTCGACAGCATACTTCGTCCCGTACTTCTGGGGGACGACGATCAGAGACTGCTTGTCGGAAAATTTCGCACCCTTAGGCACGGCCTCCACATGGATGATGTCGTCTGTGACTACTTCCACCCTCACTTGGCTGCCGTCATCGGCCGTAATCCTGACTCCGTGCCGGGTCTTTTTCACCCCTGACGAACATGACGCAACCGCCAAAAGGGCTGCCGCCATCAAAAAGACTGTGGTTCTGCGCATAGGATCGGTTATTCTATTTTAACTGTTTCGGTTATGTTTCAAACAAACAAATATAACCATTTATTTTATAAATGACACATCTTTCCCTTTCCCTTTTTATTCCCTCTGCCCGGCAAATCGTTGAGAACACCGGTCATCTTCCTGGCAGGGTAAGGGCAACTTCCATGTTCTCATCCCGAAGAAAAACAAGGGATTGAGCACAACACCCCCCCCCCGGTAATGCACTGAAACCGCATTCCTCGTTCCTGTCGATTTGAGTTCGCCCGAAGGAAGCGGCGGTTTCGGGGACATCCTTCGACCGGCGGTAGAAGGATGCGAGGTGTTTTGGGGAGATGAGCGAAGCATGCAGGGCGAAGGGACTGGACCACAGGGAGTTAAGGAGTATGGCCCGTGTAAGCGATTGAGGGCTAATGTGTTGATAATTAAACGTTTAAAATGATGATTTATTGAAAGAAGTGTCATATCTTTGAGCCTGGATGGCATTGCCGTCCGGGAATGATTGTTTAACCTTGGGGCGTAACCGGCGATGGTACGCCGGCCGCTCCGAAACACTTTTGACTATGAAAAGGGAAATCAGTGAGGAGGCCGTCCTGTTCCAGGATGTGCTTGCGCCGCATCGAAGCATCGCGTATGATGCTGTTACGGACATTATGCTGGAGGCTCTGGAGGAGCTGGCCGGCCTGTTGGATGACAAGGAGGTTGCAGGTGAGGACGGATGGTCGTTCAACCGTTCCGTCTGCGGTTTCAAGCCGGAACAGCTGGAGAAGATCTCCACGATGGGAAAGGCGGGGGGACCGGCCGTCTGGCTGTCCTGTCTGACGGAAGGGGAGAAGATGGCCATGATGATGGCATTCATGGACTGGGACCGGCTACGGATGCAGGAGTTCAGGTCAAAGTATCCCAAGTCTTTCATGAAGTGGGAACCGGCGGAGGAGGAAGCGCTGCTGGAGATGTATGCGCACAAGCCTTCATGGCGTGCCCTGTCCTGCCATTTCGGGCGCAACATCAATGCCATCAAACTGAGACTCCAGCGCTTGGGGGTGGATCTGGGCGCGGAGGCCGGGCGCGCAAGGTACTTGCGCCGGCCCGGCTCGCACGCGGCTGCTGTGGACGGCGCGGAGCAGGTGGAGTGAGAGATGATACTGATGGGATATGGAGATGGAGAGGAAAGGAGGCCGCGCGGGGAGAGGAATCTGATGTGGGTGAGGATGTCGTGGAAAAATGCTATCTTTACAGAAATTATCGTGAAGGGTGGATCCTTTAATTCCATAAAGGAGGGGAAGGGAGTGGGGGCGGATTTAGTTTTATGATAGTGATGAGACGCTTACGTGATAGTTTCTATGAGGTGGCGGTGATGCTGGCGACGGTGTTGCTGCTAGTGTCATGCGACGGAGGGAAGAAGGCGTATATGGATTTCCTGTACGGAAGCATGCCGCTTCCGGACTGGATGATGTATCCGCAGGTGTGGTGGGAGGAAAACGTGGAGAAAACCCTGGAGGTCCGAGAAAGGATGGGCTGGAACATTCCGGAAAGGGAGTTCCGGCATTTTGTGCTCCCGCTCAGGGTGAATAACGAGACGCTGGACGATTTCCGGCTGGTGTATGCCGACTCGCTGTGCGAAAAGGTGGAGGGTATGACCATGGCCGAGGCGGCGCTCGAAGTGAACCATTGGTGCCACGAAAGGGCTACGTACCGGCCGTCGGACGCGCGGACTTCGTCGCCTCTGGCGACTATCCGCGCGGGATACGGCCGCTGCGGAGAGGAGTCCGTACTGGCGGTGGCGGCCCTGCGGGCGGCGGGGATACCTGCAAGGCAGGTCTACACGCCGCGCTGGGCGCACACGGACGACAACCACGCCTGGGTCGAGGTGTATGTCGATGGCGGATGGCATTTCATGGGGGCCTGCGAGCCTGAGCCGGTGCTGGACCTGGGCTGGTTCAATTCTTCCGTCTCCCGTGCTATGTTGCTGCATACCAAGGTCTTCGGAGATTACGACGGCCCTGAAGGCGTCATTTCGAAGACATCGGCATATACTGAGATAAATGTTATCAGGGGCTATGTCCCTGCGCGCAGGACGACCGTCACGGTCGTCGACGCGCAGGGCTCGCCCGTCCATGATGCCTCCGTGGAATTCAAGATATACAACTACGCAGAGTATTATACAGTTGCGACTTACAAGACTGATGCAGAGGGACATGCTTCTCTGGATACCGGTTTGGGAGACATAATGGTCTGGGCCTCCAAGGATGGCATGTTCGGCCTTGCAAAGGGCTCATCGGAAAACGTTGAAGTGGTGCTTGACCATTCCTTCGGCGAGGCTTTCTCCATTGATTTCGACATCGTTCCTCCTGCGGAGAATCCGCTTCCGTCCGCCGCGACCGCAGAGCAGGTCGCGGCCAACGCGAAGCGCCTGGAGGAAGAGGACCTGATCCGTGGTGCCCGTCCTCACGGCAACTCTTCGGTCACCCGTCCCTTCCTGGAAGCGAACGGTGAATTGGCGGAAGCGGTTTATAATTCCTTGTCGTGGAAGGATATGAACGATGTCACTGCCAGCGTTCTGGACGATGCCCTTCGTCATGTCGGGCTCGATGGCTTCAATAAGTGGCGCGACTGCCCGCGCATAGAATACGAAGCGCTGTATCCTTATTTCAGAGAGATAGGGGAGGGACTCAGTTTTGAAAGTCCTCTGGAGGTTTATGACTGGGTCTGCGACAATGTCAAGGTCAATGACGCATCCAACCCGCAGGGGCTGCGTATCCCGCCTGTTTTTGTCTGGCGCTGCCGTGAAGCTGATACCCGTTCGAGGGATATCTTCTTCGTCGCGATGTGCCGCAAGTTCGGATTTCCGGCTCGGCTCGACGAGGTCACAGGCAAGGCCCAGTACCTGGCGGACGGCCGATGGAACGACGTAGTCATCGCTGATGTCGCCCCTCAGGGCGAACTATGGCTGGGCATACCTGAAGAGGCCTTCAGACCGGATGCACCGGCAAATGCGGACAATCCTCTGTACTACACTCACTTCACCATTTCAAAGATTGAACCTTCCGATGGGGGATTGACTTGTAAACTTCTGAGTTTCAATGAGGACGGCCCATTGGATTTCGTAACCCTCTTCGCGGACCCTTACAGTTTGGACGAAGGTTATTATATGCTTACAACCGGCCGCAGGATGGCTGACGGAAGCGTCCTGTCGCAGGCTTCATTCTTCGAGGTAAAAAGGGATGAACGGACTATAGTACCACTTGTCATCCGTTCTTCGGAAGCCGGCCTTCCTGTCCTGGGCTCGTTTGATGCTGAGCAGACTTTCAGGCCTGACGGCTCGGATACCGAACGGTCCATCCTCTCGGTAACGGGACGGGGTTATTTCCTCGTCGCAGTGCTGGGCCGCAGCGACGAGCCTTCCATCCACGCAATGCGGCAGCTCTCGTCAATGGCAGCTGCCCTTAACGAATGGGGGAGGCCGGCCGTCCTTCTCGGCGGTTCGGTGCCGGGTTCACAGGCTCAGGTATCTCCGGGATTCGGCCCCGCGCCGGAAAATGCCGTATACGGGATCGATATCGGAGGCAAGGTCGCCGCGATGCTCGCCTCCGGCGCCGGGGCGGAATCCTTCCGCCTTCCCGTCGTCGCCGTCGGCGACAGTTTCGGCCGCATCGTCTATTTCTCGCAGGGTTACAATACCTCTCTCGCAGAGGACCTGCGGACAGTGATTGATAAACTCTAAATCATTATGGTTGAACCTTATATCCACAAAGTAAAGTATTATGAGTGCGACCGTATGGGCGTGACGCACCATTCCAATTATATACGTTTCATGGAGGAGTCCCGCATCGACATGCTCGACCGCATCGGCTACGGCTTCGAGAAGATGGAGGCCGAAGGGGTCGTCTCTCCCGTTACGGAAGTACACTGCAACTACAAGAAAACCACCACTTTCCAGGACGAGATCTCCGTAGATGTGTTCGTGGAGGACATATCCGCCTTGAAACTCCGTATCGGATACATTATGACCTGCCGCGGCGAGGTCGTATTCACCGGCTCCAGCGTCCATTGTTTCCTTGAAGGCGGCCGGCCTGTTGCCTTCGCAAGGCGTTTCCCCGGATTCGTCGAAGCCCTGGAACCTTACCGCCGCTAGCCATGGATGTCCGGATCACCGTCATCAGGAAAGCTTGCTACCGCGACCTTTCCGAGAGATACGAGAATCCCATCGGGCACGCATGCGACATGCTTGAGGGACAGGTGTTTATCTCACACGACGGGCAACGTCCCGAAGGTATGTGCGAGAGCGCCTGGGGCAGCATGCGCGAATTTGCCGAAGAACTTGCCCGCGGCGGAGGAGACTTCTTCGACGGTTGGATGAAGGATCCACACAGCGCAATGATTTCCTGCAATGACGGCTTCCGCCCGGTCAGTTTTTATCTCGAAGCGTTCGATCCGTCTTCAAGCCCTGATGTTCAATGAAATACTTCCTTGAGAATTGCTGTACCTGCGTTGGCGATGCCGTTACGGCGCAGCTTAATGGCGCCGCACGCATCGAACTTTGCTCGTGCCTGGACATCGGCGGCATCACCCCCTCCGAAGAGCTCGTCCGCGCCACGCTCCTCGCACTTGCGGAGGAAGCGTTGCCGCGTTGTCGAGTTCCCGCTCTTGCCGGCAGTTCATTGCTACCAATTCCTGTCAATGTCCTGGTCCGGCCACGCGGCGGTAATTTCGTTTACAGCGAGTCCGAGATTCAGGAGACCATTGCTGGGATTGAAATGTGCAAGCGGTTGATTGTCAAGGATTCATTGGGTATTGAACATAAGGTGAACGGAGTAGTCGTCGGAGCGTTGCAGGCGGACGGTGGCATCGACATGGCGGCGATGCGCCGCCTCGTCGCTGCCGCCCGCCCGCTCCAGGTCACCTTCCACCGGGCCTTCGACGAATGTGCAGATGTGGAGCACTGCCTCGAGGACGTCATCGCGCTCGGGTGCGAACGCCTGCTCACTTCCGGCCACGAGCCGGACGCCTTCGCCGGCCGTTTCACCCTCGCGCGGCTCGTCCGCCAGGCAGCCGGCCGGATTGTCATCCTCGCCGGTTGCGGCGTCCGGCCGCATAACATCGATACCATCGCCGCTGTCTCCGGCGCCACCGAATTCCATTCCTCCACCCTCACCGGCTGGTGATCCTCTCCTTTCCCCTCAGCCTTTCCGTTCCCTTCCCCTCCGCTTCCTTCTACCTCCGGTCGAAGGATACCGCCCTTTTGGGCAAAACCCTCCGCATCCTTCGACCAAAGGTAGAAGGATAAGGCCACACCATGGGCGGATTTCGGGTATTTTTGCTATATTTGTAAGGTTATGGCAGACGAAAAGATCATATTCTCGATGGCGGGCGTGGGCAAGGTCCTCCCGCACAACAACAAGGTTATCCTCAAGGACATTTATCTTTCCTTTTTCTACGGGGCCAAGATCGGCATCATCGGTCTGAACGGCTCCGGTAAATCGACCCTCCTGAAGATCATCGCCGGGGTGGAGAAATCCTACCGCGGAGAGGTGGTCTGGGCTCCGGGGTACACGGTCGGCTATCTGGAGCAGGAGCCGCAGATGGATCCTGACAAAACCGTCCTGGAGGTCGTCCGGGAGGGTGTTCAGGAAGTCATGGACCTGCTCAGGGAGTACGAGGAGGTGAACATGAAGTTCATGGAGCCGATGACCGACGACGAGATGGCCGCTCTGATCGAGCGTCAAGGAGAACTGACCGAGAAGATCGACCATGCCGGTGGCTGGGACATCGACTCGAAGCTCGAGCGCGCCATGGACGCGCTCCAGTGCCCGCCTGAGGACGCGAAGGTCGCGACCCTCAGCGGGGGCGAGCGCCGCCGCGTCGCACTCTGCCGGCTCCTGCTCCGCGAGCCGGACGTGCTCCTGCTCGACGAGCCCACCAACCACCTGGACACCGAAAGTATCCAGTGGCTCGAGGCACATCTCCAGCAGTACAAGGGCACGGTCATCGCCGTGACTCACGACCGCTACTTCCTCGACAACGTTGCCGGATGGATCCTCGAACTTGACCGCGGCGAGGGTATCCCGTGGAAGGGGAACTACTCGTCCTGGCTTGAACAGAAGAGCATACGTCTCGCTCAGGAGGAGAAGCAGGAGAGCAAGCGCCGCAAGACCCTCGAGCGGGAGCTCGAATGGGTAAGGATGGCCCCCAAGGCCCGCCAGGCCAAGCAGAAAGCCCGTATCGGGGCCTATGAGAAAATGGCTTCCGCCGATACGAAGGAAAAGGAAGCAAACCTTGAGATATATATCCCCAACGGTCCCCGCCTCGGAAACCAGGTCATCGAGTTCCACGACGTCTCGATGGGCTACGGCGACCGCCTGCTCTTCGAGCATCTCGACTTCGTCCTGCCTCCTGCAGGCATCGTGGGCGTCATAGGCCCCAACGGAGCCGGCAAGACCACGCTGTTCCGGCTTATAATGGGCCTTGAGCAGCCGCTCGGCGGCGAGATCGTCATAGGTGAGACCGTGAAACTCTCATACGTCGACCAGCAGCACAAGAGCATAGACCCGGAAAAGACGGTGTATCAAACCATTGCGCAGAACTCCGACTTCGTGCGCCTCGGGAACCGCGAAGTCCCCGCGCGCACCTACGTCTCCCGCTTCAATTTCAGCGGAGCCGACCAGGAGAAGAAATGCGGCATCCTGTCCGGTGGTGAGCGCAACCGCCTGCATCTGGCTCTTACCCTCAAGGACGAGGGCAATGTCATACTGCTCGACGAACCTACCAACGATGTGGACGTCAATACCATACGTGCGTTGGAGGAGGGACTGGAGAATTTCGCCGGCTGCGCTGTCGTCGTTTCTCACGACCGCTGGTTCCTTGACCGCATCGCCACACACATCCTCGCCTTCGAAGGAGATTCGCAGGTATATTTCTTCGAAGGCTCCTACTCGGAGTACGAGGAAAACCGCAAGCGCAGGCTCGGGAACGAGGAGCCCAAACGCTTCAAGTACAGGAAACTAATGGAGTAACAAAGTCATCAACAATCTTAAAATCAGCGTAATAGGATAATGGATAAATCCGTAGCCATGAGCCCGAACCTTCTGGTCCGGTATCTGAGGAAACCGGCATCCGAGTTCACCCGTGCCGACATCGTCAGGTTCTGTGTGGAGAACGAGGTGGAATGCATCAACTTCCATTATTGCGGATGGGACAGTAAACTCAAGACCCTTAATTTCGTCATCCATAGCCAGGAGCACCTCGAGAACATCCTCGAGGCAGGGGAGCGCGTGGACGGCTCAAGCCTGTTCCCCTTCATAGAGGCCGGCAAGAGCGACCTCTATGTCTTGCCCAAATACCGCACCGCATTCGTCAATCCTTTCTCGGAGACGCTGACCGTCGACCTGCTCTGCTCGTACTTCAACCGCGACGGCGAGCCTTTCGAGAGCTCGCCGGAGTACATCCTGCACAAGGCTCACGAGGCTTTCAAGGAGGTGACCGGCCTGCAGATGGAAACCATGGGAGAACTGGAGTACTATGTCATTTCCGATGCCGAGGGGCTATACCGCGTCGCCGACCAGAAGGGCTATCACGAGAGCGCGCCGTTCAACAAGTTCACCGATTTCCGGACGGAAGCGATGCGTATGATAGCAAGGGCCGGTGGCAAGATCAAGTACGGCCACTCCGAGGTAGGCAATTTCACCGACGGCGGCAGGGCTTTCGAACAGAATGAGATAGAGTTCCTTCCGGTAGACATCGAGGATGCTGCCGGCCAGCTTGTGGTGGCCAAATGGATAATGCGCCAACTGGCGTACAAATACAAGGTGGAACTGACTTTCGCCCCGAAGATCACCTACGGCAAGGCCGGTTCAGGCCTTCACGTCCACTGCCGTTTCACCAAGGATGGCAAATCGATGATGACGAGGGATGGGAAACTCACCGACGAGTGCCGGAAGGCGATCGCCGGCTACATGGACGCCGGCACGTCGCTTCCGGCCTTCGGCAACCCGCATCCACTATCGTTCATGCGGCT
>JAEEGL013054625.1_pt1 | contig 50231 bp, 39 predicted proteins | sample 9134231 | NCBI WGS metagenome assembly JAEEGL01 (sample SAMN16246548, study PRJNA631951) | gut metagenome | biome: gut microbiome; feature: rumen; material: fiber-attached | host: Bos | place: Iran: Karaj | collected 2018-10 | reverse complement strand
GTGGAGTGAGTACCTGCATTGGGGAGGACTGCCGGAGTCTGTTGGTCTCAGCGTAAAGCGTGACTACCTGACCAGTACCCTCCAGAAAATTTATTTGGGCGATATTGTCAGCCGCAATAAAATCTCCAATGCCAACCTCCTGCGTCTGCTGCTTAAGAAACTGGCCGAGAGCGTCAAGCAGCCTGTTTCCTACAACCGGCTCTCCAACGTTCTGTCGTCGGTGAGCGGAAAGATAACTATGCCCACCGTCAGCAAGTACATCGAGTATAGCGAAGATGCATGGCTACTCCTGCGTCTGCGTAATGTGTCTGCCGCCTTTGCCGACAAAGAGACTTTGTGCAAATACTACTTTGTAGACAACGGTGTACTCAACCTTTTCCTGCTTGATGGCGACACTTCACTCCTTGAAAACCTCACCGCCCTGACCCTTTTCCGCAAGTATGGTCACGACAAGGATAACGAGCGGGTGTTCTTCTACAACGACAAGGTTGAAGTAGATTTCTATGTCCCAGAAGATAAGTTGGCCGTACAGGCATCCTATAGCATCACCCAGGCAGAATCCACTTTTGACCGTGAACTTGATGCCTTGAAAAAACTGCCAAAGGTTTTGCCTTGTGACCGTCGCGTCATCCTGACCTACGATGAGTCGGACACTATCACCGATGAGTTTGGCACCATTGAGGTCATGCCACTTTGGAAGTGGATTCTATGTGGATAGTGTGCTTTCTGTTTCGTACCCATTGAAATCATTAATAACCATTAACCTTTCAACAGTCTAACGCCTTACGCCTAAAGTCTAATTAACGCTGTCTTTGTTTTTTTTGTTTATGTTTTTGTCTTGAACCCTTAATCGGTTAAGGTTATCGTTATCGTTAACGTTATCGTTGAAATCGTCAATAACCTGTAACCAATAACCAATAACCTTTACGTTATCGTTTTCGTTGTAAACCAATGTGTTATTTCTGCTTTTGGCACTATTTTGTATGGTAATTTGGTTAAATTGTTATCATTTGTAGTTTTTTTTAGTCATTTTTTGCTTTTGTATTCAAAAATTAAATATATTTGCCTTTGACTTCTCGTTGTGGATGTTATAAAATGGCACTTAGAAAGCGTTCTTACAGCCATTGCATGTAAATGCAGATATTCACATGACCACGCCGAACAAAAGAGCTAAAACTCTGAAGTGGTAGGGTGGGTAATCGAGATAAAGATATAAGAAGGCGTTTACTTAGGCGCTCTGTTCTTGACGGACTGGAACTTCGCAAATTCTTAGGAATAGTCATGAACATAGCAACGGTAGATGTCCATGGTGTGCATATAAATATTCCCTATATTTGGGTAATTATATTCATATCGGCGTGGGCTCTAGCGTTGTCTGTTCAACTATTCCAGGCAATGCGAAGGCCTCAGTTCGTGGGACAGACAACAGACAGTTCCACGCTTTTTTTGTCCCAAATTTAAACCATGACCTAATCACCAAAAGGTCCAATATGAGCACATTGTCTAATGTCGCCACTCGTGGAGGCGAGGTAAATCCTCCGAGTGTTAGGCTTACACCAAACACCATCCCCGTATCCAAAAATGCCAAAACCGGGGTGTCGGTAAGATATGTGCCTGAAGAAAACAAAAGATGGTATGTGTTCCGTGCTTCTTACGGACGTGAAAACAAAGCATTCGATTATTTAATTAATGATGGAACTTACGCTTATATTGGAAAAAGGTATACGCGTAAACAGGTGAATGGAAGATGGAAGCGAGTTCTTGAAACATTAATCCCCAACCTTTTATTTGTATATACTACTTCCGAAAAGGCAGAAGAATACATAAAAAAAACTCCAGCCCTATCATACCTTACTTATTATTATAATCATTTCCATGTAAATGATCATCAGAAAAATCCGCCTTTGACCATACCTTGTAAAGAAATGGAAAATTTTATTCTTGCAACCTGCAATAGAAACGAGCATTTGAAATTTGTGGAAGAAGAGCAGTGCCATTTCAAAGGTGGAGAAACCGTCAAGGTAATTGATGGCATGTTTAAAGGGGTTGAGGGAAAAGTCGCCAGGGTTAGCGGTCAGCAGCGTGTTATAGTTTCTATATCAAATGTTGGCCTTATATCCACAGCTTATATTCCAACTGCATTTTTAATGAAACTTGATTCATAAATCTTTTAATAATACCACGAACATGGATAAATACGTCCAATTATTACAAGCTTTTTCGTTTGACTTACTGCATATTGCACAGTCATATGCAACTGATAATAAGTCACCGAAAATTGAGCCAGCTCATTTGTTACGGGCACTTCTTCACAAAAGTGCAGGTTTAGTTAACTTTATTGAAGATACTCTTGATGAAGACTATTACTATCTGGTTGACTGGACCGACATGCGTATTAAACAGTGTGACAAATCTCCTTATGGAATGAAAGGGATTGATTTGTCTCATGAATCCCAGATGGTTGTAAAGGAGGCTATGGAGATAAGTGAAAAATGCGGATTCTCTGAAGTTACGCCTATCACCCTTCTTGCTTCACTTGTTACTCCTGGCATTGGCTTTAGCTATGAACAATTGAAAACTTTACCTCTTCAGCCAGAAAAAATCATTAATACAATTCATTCAGGTGCAACAGTAAAAACATCTACATCAGTTAAGCAAGTAAGACAAAGTGCATCAAACAGTGTTGGCACACAAGAATATTGTGTTCCTATGCTATCAGATGTTTCTGAATCCAAAGTAATAGGTTTTGAGCAGGAAATCCTTTCAATTGTTGAGGTACTTGCAAGAAAAGACAGAGCAAACATTCTAATTGTTGGTGAAACAGGTGTTGGCAAGACAAGTCTAATAAATGGCATTTTACAGCGATTACGTGACAAACAGGTTCCGGCATCATTAGAAGCTTTGCAACCATACGAACTGGATTTGATTTCATTAAGTCAGGGGGTAAGCTATAAAGGTGAGATAGAAGATAGATTCAAAAAAGTTTCAGAAGATCTTCTTAATCAGACCCAACCCTTATTGGTTATAGAGAATTTCCATCGTGTTGAGGATAAGCAGTCTACCCTTAATGGTATTCTTCCTAATCTCAAAAAACTCTTGTCCAAGAATCAAATTCAGGTACTTTGCACTTCTACCATTGATGGATATACCAAAGACATAGAGAAGGATAAAGAATTTATTTCATTCTTTGAGAAGATTACCGTTGAAGAGCCATCTGAAGAAAAGGCAATTGATATAATTTTAAGTAAACGAGAGAGTTACGAGCAATTTCATCACTTACCAATAGAAGATGAAGTTCCTGCCGAGATAGTACGTCTTGCCAAAAGGTATATGCCAGATCGTCATCTTCCATCTTCTGCTCTTGATCTTCTTGACCGTGCAATGGCATCAGTTAAGATTGCTAACGAAATGGCCGATTTATCAGAAGAGAAAGTAGAGAAACAAGATAAGCTTCATAAGGATGCAGTTCGTGATGTTGTATCTAAAATGACAGGTATTCCCATGGGTAATATCCAGTCGGAAGAGAGAGAAAAGCTATCCAATGCCGAGGATATTCTTCATAAGCGTGTTGTCGGACAAAATCATGCTATCAAGAGCATCCTTGATGCTATATATGAATCTCGTTCAGGTCTAAACAAGAAAGGTCAACCTATGGGCTCTTTCTTCTTCCTCGGTCCTACAGGAACAGGTAAGACGGAGTTAGCAAAGTCTTTGGCAGAATTTCTTTTTAATGACGAAACGAGCATCCTTCGCTTTGACATGTCAGAGTACAAGGAAGAACATTCCGTTGCCTTGCTCTATGGTGCACCTCCAGGATATGTAGGATATGAAGAAGGAGGATTGTTAGTCAATCAGATACGTCAGCATCCATATTCTGTAGTATTGTTTGATGAAATTGAAAAAGCTCACAAATCAGTATTTGATTTGTTCCTCCAGATTTTGGATGAAGGCAAGTTGCACGATCGCCTTGGTCGTGTGGGGGATTTCTCTAATTCACTGATAATATTTACTTCCAATATTGGTAGTGAATACATTTTCAAATCGTTTGGAGAGAACAAAGTTCCGACTCATGACCAAATGTTGGAAGTTATGCAAGGACAGTTCCGCCCAGAGTTTTTGGCACGTCTGACTGAGATTGTGCCGTTCTCACCTATAACTGAGGAAATGATTGATAGGATTTTTGACATTCATATCAAGAACTTGTTAAAGACACTCCATGAGCAGAATGTCGAGCTGAATATTGACGAGACTGCTAGAAAATATGTCACCAAAGTAGGCTTTAATGCCCATTATGGTGCACGTCCTATTTTAGGAATCATTCGTAAGGAGATTCGTCGTCCACTTTCTAAACTAATCATTTCCGGTGATATTAATCCGGGTGATAAGGTAACTATGAAATATGACGAGGAAAAGAAGCAAATATGTTGGGATATTGATTCACCAGAGTAAATTTTTTATTTTCATAACATAACTTAAATATCAATTATTATGGCAAGAAAAACTGTAATCACAAAGGTTTTGGATGCTGATGCTCAGGACGGCATTATTGAGTTTCCACAAAACAGAACGTTGTATGCCGACCAGTTTACTGATGAAGCACCAAACACAGACGAGGACCGAGAAGGGTTCAAACCTAAAAACATGAAAGATGTATTTGAGCATTACCAGCCCAGCAAGAATGGTGTTGCCCTTGAAACTGAGGAGGGTGGTGCTGTGTATGAAAACTTTGATTTTAAATCTATCAAGGACTTTGAGGATGAAGCCTTAATTGAACAGAGTGATTTACTTGGGGCAGAAAAAGGTAAGATTGATGCTTATAATTCTGTTATCCGTCAGTTGGAAAAGAACAAGACTTTACGTAACACTCTAAAAGATGAAGCTGCAAGAGGCAACTTAAAAAATGCTTTGAAAGCTTTGTTGGCAGAAATTGAAGAGGCAGAATAAATCTAATTGTATAATGTAATATAATATATTATGGCTTCAGAAGAATTGAAAAAGGAAGCTTTAGGTGAAGGCTTAGAGCTGAAAGAAAGAGAAAAAATAGAAAATCCTGAGGGATTATTACAAGACAGTCTTGGTGGTTTGGATAAATTCGGTGGTTTCCAGTTACTCAAAGGTCTTATTAAAGGAGTTGAGAATATGGATCCACGCCGTAAGGCTGTGAAGAATATTTTCCTGTCTGATTCTGCTTATAAGGATGCTCGTAAGAAACTAAAGAATGAACTTGAGCTTTGGGTTTCTATCCTCGAAGGAGATGGAGCTGATCCAATGGCAATCATTGAGTCTTGCAAAGCGAAATGCAACAAGGCAGAACAGAATTTGAAGAATAATCTTTTCAACATTCATGATGAGATTAAGAAACTTGAAGTTACCTATCGATCACTTGATTCTTTCTTTGCAAATGCTGGCCAGGGTAAGGTTGACTGTATTACCCTGATGAACGTCAATAAAGACGAACTGGATTCACATGATTCTGAGGATACAGTGGCAATTCGTGAAGAACTTGAAAAGTATTATGACAGACTGAGTTTGAAGAATAACTATAGTTTGCTCGTTGTACCTGGTTATCTCGGTGATGCCAGTACTGTCAGGATGTGGGCAGATACTGCATATCGCAACAAAGTAATTATGCTTACAGACTTCAAGGACAGTCTCAACTTTGAAATGTTGAAAGAAGAACTTGATGACGCTAATCTTCAGGGACAGGACGCACATCTGGCTAATATTGTCATGACATGTAACTATATCCTTGGTAGAAAGAAATCTGAATTAGCTGATGAAGACGATGATGTTTATCTTCCTGGCTCTGCAGCTCTTGCCGGTCGTATGACCAATACCGATGAGATAGTTATAGCACAAGGTGCAGCTGGTAAGAAGTATGGTACTTTAAGCAATGTAAAGGGTGCCCGTCTTGATCTCCGCAAGTCTGAGATTGCTGCATTGATTGACCAAGGTGTTATTCCGATGGTTGAGGAGGATGGCAGGACTATGGCATTCTCAAATCGTTCATTGTATAATGGTGCAACCATTGGTTTGCAGGAGTATCCCATTGTCCGAGTGTTCGATTGGATTGGAAAGGTATTCCAAAACTTTTTCAATGACGAGGCCTTCACCAATTGGAACTCTCAGGTTAAAGCTGATTTGCAGCAAGCTGTTCATGATTTCCTGAGTGACTATAAGGGGCCAGGCAAACTTATTGAGAATTACAACCTGAAAGGCATTAACCAAGATCCAAAGACAAAAGACATATCCGTTCAGGTTGAATTGAAACCCTTCTTTGCCGCCAAGAATTTCTTTATTGAACTGACAGGTCATAATGGTACGGCAGGTGTTGAATGGGATCAGAACGTTAAGTAAAAAGTGTTTATCACTAATTTATAGTTTATTTACTAATTCTAAAAATCAAACAATTATGGCAGCACAAAGAGTAGTTACGCTCAATGCAGATGGAATTGCAGAGCGCGAGATTATGTATGTTCGTTATGAACTTAATCAGCAGACTGATGTTGAAGGGCAGCCCACAGGAACCACTCGTGGTGGCAAGATTTACATCAAAGTTAAATCCAACGATGATGGAAACACCGATCTTCTGGAGTGGATGTGTGATACCTTTATGAGCAAGAGTGGTACTATTTCATGGCCTAACCGTCAGGGAGGTGAGATGAAACATCTTGACTTTAAGGAGGGCTACATGGTAGAGTATGCTGAGACCTATGATAACAAAAACGAGGTTCAGCAGTATGAAGAGTTCACCATCACCGCTAAGGAGATTCAGATTGGCAATGCCCGTCACAACAACCGTTGGACTATTGATAACTAATCTCTTACCATTATCTGATGTCTGGCCTTGGTGTCAGGCATCAGATAAATTATCCTAAAACATATGGCACTTCAAGGCGAACTTAAAATAGGTGGACGAAAGTATGGCGTTGTAGAATGTGCTTACGAGTTCAACCAGTCTGTAGATGATACGGGAAAGCCTGTTACCCGTCCTAAAGGTGGACAGATTACATTTGTGATGCCATCCACCAGTGATGATGATCTGTTCTTTTACAAGTGGATGTTCAATAAGACGGAAGTAAAAGCTGGAATTTTCCGGTTTGTTGTCTATACAAAGAGCAATAAACGTAGTTTTAAGACTGTTGAGTTTGCTAATGCCTATTGCATTGGACTCAAAGATTATTTCAATGATAATGACAGCAAACTTATGTACACGACAGTCACAATCAGCGCAGAAATTATACGAATTGGCATTCTTGACAGCGCTACATTCACGAATGAATGGACTTAAATTTCAATTCATAATTCATAATTTGTAATTCATAATTTGTAGTTCATAATTCGTAGTTCATAATTACATTTTTGTTTATTTTTTAACCTTTCACTTTTAATTCTCATAAGGTGTCTATATCAGTTAAAAACATTTCTATAGCTATTGACGGAACAACTTCTTCGGGATTTGATATTGATCTTGATGGAACACAGTACCGTCTCGACAATTTTTCCCTGTATCAAGGATTGTTAACTCACAACTCCTTATCATTCTCTATGCACAAGGGACCGGATGAGGAAATTAACGAAGCTCAGTTCTCTGTTTGCGGACAGATAATCGGTAAAGAAATCACGGTTACATTGCAAACTGACAATATTGAGAATGTTTCCTTGAATACGGAAAATGACAATATTGCTGATATAGAATTCAAAGGGTTTATCATTGCTGCATCTGGCAGTAGAAGTGGTAGTGAATATAATATTAGTGTAGAAGCACGTAGTTGGGATGCATTGCTTGAAGATAATCCTACCTGTAAATCTTTCGAGGAAAAGACTCTTAACGAAATTGTTAACGATGTTGTTGATGATTATAGCAGTCATCTTGACACGGAAGTCGATTCGAGATTCACAGACACTATTCCATATTGCGTTCAATATAACGAGACCAATTTCCAATTTCTACAGCGCCTTGCTCGTAGATATGGCGAGTGGCTGTACAATGATGGAACACAACTTGTTTTCGGTAATCTCAAGAAGCAGGATTCTGTACGCCTTGCATATCCCAGCAAAGATATTCCTGCCTACAATGTAGATTTGAGAATGCAGCACGTGGCGTTCAATCATGTTGCTTCCTCATACAATGCATACGATGCCAACCAGAAAGACGGTATTGGCGAAATGCAGAAAGAATACAATACTCTTAGCGAACAGGTATTCAAGGCATCGCAAGAGTGTTACACTAAACCAACACTACAAAACCTTCATTCTGGCGGTTTTGCAAACAATGATGGTCGTGAGACCATACTTAATGTATCTACTAAGACTCAGGGTAGGGGAGAGAAAGCAGGTATGCTCACCTATTCAGGTAATACTTATTGTTCAAAGCTAAAACTTGGAGCTACATTGGTAATCATTGACAATTATATTACTAATAGTATTACAAATTCAAAGAGTCAGGTGGATCAGGACGAAATACTCATCACAGAGCTTGTGCATTATTTCTCTGCTGATGAAACCTACAGTAACCATTTCACCGGTATCCCTGTAGAATGTGATTATCCACCTTATTCTAATAGTGATGTCTATCCTATAGCTACTTCATGTAGAGCTAAAGTAAAGGATAATGAAGACCCGAATGGACTTGGACGTATTCGTGTTCAGTTTGACTGGCAAGCACAATTAGAAGATAGCATGATGACCCCTTGGTTACGTATGGCACAACCGTATGCCGGTGGAGGTAAAGGTTTCAGTTTTATTCCAGAAATTGGCGAAGAAGTCATGATTGACTTTGAGGGCGGAAATGCAGAACGTCCATACGTAAAAGGAACTTTATATAATGGAGTGGGTGATGTAGATGGAGCTTGGGTTGCTAATAGTAATAGTGCCAATCAGGTAAAAGCTATTCGTACACGTAATGGTCATACCATCGAGATTCATGACGAAGGTAATGATGGTTATATCCGTATCTATGACAATGAGAAGGAGAATTATATTCTGACATTTTCAACCGATCGGAAACTTATTATGCTGGAGTCGACAGGTAATATTGAATTGTATGCCAAGAATGACATTATTATGCATGCGGGACATGATATTAACGCCAGTGCAGATAACGACATCTTCATTGCTGCTTCTCACGATATGCAACGTACAGCAGATAACGATATTCGCGAACATGCTGGTAACGACCGAAGTTCTAATATTGACCGTAACGATTCCCTTTCTGTCAGCGAAAATCAATTCATTAAGATAGGTGATAACAAGGACGAGCAGATTGAACACAAATTACAGGTTACCGCTGAGATTATCCGAGAAGAGGCAAAAGATCAGTTGCTTGAATATTCAAAGACCCATCACATGAAGGCCGAGGATCAGATGGCTCTCAATTCTGGCACTCGTATTGATATTAAATCTAGTGTTGTAAAAGTACAATAAAATGGCAGATTCTTATGTTTGTTCAGGGGCAATGATGTGGTGTTCTTGTGGTACAGGGCCCGCTAAACTGACGGTATCACGATCACGTAATGTGTTCCTGACGGGGCAACCTATGGCTAATATTACTGATCATATTTCGCAGCAGAATATTGCACCATTCTGTCTCTGTACTACATGCGGAAATCCTGCTGTAGATGCAGCTCATGGCACACCTCAGTCTTGTATTCCCGTGACAACGGACCTATGGAAGAATGGCAAGGATGATTATCTTATTAAGGGACAACCTGCCTTATTAAAATCCAGTTTTTGCAGATGCCAATATGGTGGAATTATCGAGATAATTGATGACGGCCAACATGGAGAAGGAACACAGTGGGTATTAAAATCGCAGAATGATGAATTTAATAAAGAATCTATAGGGAATGAAGGTATAGATGCTAATTCTGTATTAGACGGTGTTCAGCTTGCACTTGATGTTGCGGGATTTGTCCCTGGATTTGGAGCTATTCCTGACTTAGCAAATGCTGCAATATCTGCTCTTCGAGGTGACTGGGCAGGTGCAGGAATGTCTGTTCTTGCTGCGGTACCTGGCATTGGTGATGCTGCGGCTGCAGCTAAATTCGCACGAAAAGGGTTAAAAGTAGCGAATACAGTTAACAAAGGAGGAAAAGTTACAAAAAATATAAATACATTATCTAAAGAAGAGAAAAGGTCGATTGCTAAGAAATATATCAGCAAAGATGTATCAAAAGAAACTTTATTAAAAGAAAAAGGTGTTACATCTAAGAATGTTGATGAAGTGTACAGACAAGTAAAAATAGAACGCAAACGGGAGGCGATAAGTTTCTATAAGGAAAATATGTACACAGTAAAAGAAAACAAAAAGATAATTACAAATAATCTTGATGATGCATTTAGACAAGCAAAGATGGACAGCAATAATTCAGACAGAATTCAAAAAGCATGTAAAGAGGCAAAAGAAAACAGAAGAAAAATAGTGAATGAAGTAAATGGTATTGATTTCAGTAAACCTGTAGAAAGAATAAAAATAAATAAAGGTGATGTTTACTATCAATATAATAGCGGAAGAACTGGTAATTATGTTAGTGATATAATTAATCAAACACCTTCTCAATCTGGAATTTCTGCTGTTGGCAAGAACGGATTGAAGAATAAATATGAAATTGTTTTTAAAGAAGGAGATATTCCTGCTTTGAAAAGCACTTCAAAAGAAATAAATGACACATGGAGTATTGGGATGTATGATCAATATGGTAAGTTCAATCCTATAGATGTTAAGACAAATGGAGGAGGCTCGCAAATATACATCCCAGGGGAAACATGGAAATCAAATATTGATTTGCGTCAAATCAATTTAATACAATAGAATACCGTATGTATATAGGACTTTCAGAAAATTACAACCAACATAATTATATTTCTATTCTCAATGATACGATTCGTATTTTTGAGAAAATGATTAATGAAACTCCTTTACCAATATATGATAACATCTTGCAACAATTACGTGATATAAAGGAAAATGTTGTTGAAAAACAAATTATTGTCGATCCTGATGAGATTGATGAAAGGTATTCATTAGGTGGGATAGCCGCCAAGAACTTTGATGAAGATGACGAACTAAAAGAAAGATTATTTGATATTTTTGGCGGTGCATGTGACTTTTTTATAATGGACGAACAATAATTACAAATGGTCTGTCACTTTGTGCGCAATGGCTATGTGAGATGACTTAAGGTTATTTGATATAGAAATGTTAAGGAAGAATGTAGTAAAAGCTGAGCAATGTAATATACAAGCCCCATCATTTTATAATGATGTGACTGATATCTATTTCTGCATTTTTTTTGATGGGACAAGCAATAATTGTTGGGAACAATATAATAAAAGAGAAAACTTTGAAAAATTTAAGAAGAAATATAAAATATCAACAGACATAAAATCAGATTCAATCCTTTTTGCAAATGTTCCTTCACTATTTAGTGGGAACCAACAGAGGAATGACTTAATAGAGTATGGAATGCCCCAGTATACGCATCAATTGGAACAATCTGAGAGAAATCTGATTATAGAAGACGTTAATACAATCGAAGAGCGTGGAACACAAAAACAGCTAAATAATAATAGTGGTTGGAAATATTCAAACGTAGCGATACTACGCTCAATGGTTCAACTCAAGGATCCATCAGGCAAGGAAAAAGAAAAGAATGGCGAAATAATTGGACTAAGGTATAATCTATACATTGAAGGTTCAGGATCTCAATGGGATAAAGGCTCTGCTGTTGTTGGTTCAGATCCTATCGGATTAGGAATGGGAACGGGGCGTACAGGTGTGGTTGGATTAGTTTGTAAGGCAATGGTTTTTATATATAATTATTTAAGTTCGTTGTGCGTTAAAGATTCAGTTTCACTTCATTTTGCAGTATTCGGTTTTTCTCGTGGTTCAACATGTGGAAGACTGTTCTCTTATCTTATTTCGTCACCTGACCCTAATAAATTACCAAAGAAAGAAGAATTTAAACAATATCTGCCAGAAACAATTTATGGTAAAGTCGGAATCGATTTTCTAAAGAATTATACAAAAAAGAGTGTTGATTTTTTAGGAATATATGATACAGTATCCTCAATAGGTTTCTTACATAAAGATAATAATTCTGCTGATTATAGTATAAATCAATTTGTGGAATATAACTACGAAACAGAAGGTGAGAACACCTGTATCAAGACAGATGGATACGTTAATAAAATGCACAATGTCTTTCCTCGGAAAAGTGATGCTAAGAATAATTTCCATCGTGATAATGTAACAAATTACGGTCTTTATTCACCCCATAATAAAGAAAGAGTAAAGCATACGTTTCATATTTGTGCTATGGATGAATACAGGGAGAACTTTGCTTTAGTCGACTTAGGTAAAAAACTTGAAAATACATGTTCAGAAGTCTTTCTCCCAGGTTGTCATTCTGATATAGGAGGTGGTATAATGTTTGATGATGACATTGAAAAAATGACACTTAGAAGAAACATTAATGGAAAACCTACAAAGATGATAAAGCGATTGAAACCTTTGGGAATAACACAGGATTGCATATCTCAAGATACACTAAATGAATTAGGTTGGATTAATGAAAAGGCAGAAACATATCAAGTTAAAGATAAGACAGATAAAAAGACTGTATTGGTATCATACGAAAAGGGATACTTTAATAAAACAGAAATAAAGAAACGAACCATTCAAACGTTTGGAAAAACAGCATATATATACCAAGACAATGGGAAAATTGAATTTGAGCATTTTGCAAGAGAAGGTTATAGCAATATTACTTTACAGATGATGTATAAAGCAGCAATATCTAAATTGAAAAATGAGGGATGGCCTGCAAAATTCATTCCATTTAAAGAAAATCAAAAATTACCTATTCGGTTTGAAATACCAAATATATTAAAGTTTTTATTTGATAATAAGTATGAACTAGAATTTTGCGAGGGGAAAAGACACTGGATCATACCAGATGAATCTAAATACAAGACTTTACGTACTCATTATCTTCATTTTAGCTGTACAGATGAACTAAATCCAGAAAAATTTCATGTAACACAAACGCTTGCCAATTTAGGCAATCCTCCCTATTGGCTTAGCCAACCTTCAAATACGAACTGTGAGTACTATTTGCTTTCCCGGTTAATATATCATGGTGATAAAGGAGATAATAGTCTTGATCACATTACAAATATAGATTATGCCTAATTACTCATATCAAATAGACGGGTGCGCATATAAGATATATCCCACAGAAACTCATTTTGGATTATTTGAGTTAGCAGATGGCTCTGTAACTGATATATTTCAACAATATCCCTTTGGTGGGGAATGGGGAAAAACGATGACAGATAATGTTAATCTTCGTGAAGAGATGCCATTGCCAGTGTTATTGGATATAGTTTATTTAAGCATAGTAGAAGAGAAATTCTATTGTTTGTCTTTACCTTTCAATTCTCAAGAGCTAAATAAAATTTTTAACCAATTTGAAAGTGTTGTGAATGATGAGGAAAGAATGCATTTAATAGTTGGGATGGCTCCTTATGGGGGGATTGCTCTTTGGCTTGGCTGTATGTTTAAGCAAATACTTTTAGGATGGATTTATTCTCAAGAGATATTGCTTGCGATGGATGACTTCTTGCCTCAAAACCCTAACATAACACTTTCTGACTATTGTCAAGACTATATTAATAATGATTCGCGTGTAAAAGAGAACTTGGAGAAGAATGGTCTGCCGCCCCGCAATCTTTTCGACAAATATATGCAGCAGTTCACCTATCGGTATCTTTCTCTTTTCGAACATTGGAATGAGGATAAGGAGGAGTGGACAAAATATGACGATGAAGAACTCATGCCAGAATTTGACTATGTTGAAGAAGCTCTTTTCGACGGTACCCATGATAAGTTGCATGATGGGGGACTTATGAACTATCATCTGGCAGGGAAACCGAAGAAGTTAGCCGTGAATTGGCATATCAAAAAGTCGGAATATACGGCATACTTCTGGTTTGAAGATGAAGAAATACGCGAATTGTTTGACCGTTTTTATGGAGCACATCCTGATACTAAGACAGACTTTATGATTCGGATTGACTCAGATAAGAAGAAATTTGAACTGGCTCTTTTTCGTTATGGGCTAAAGGAGCCTCAGGTAATCAGTGAATCAGCTTATCAACTTATAGTGTTCAAAAACAAATTTGAATACTTCAGAAGTGAAAACTATAATCAGCCTCGTGGTGCGTGGGTTTGGTAATTCAATCATTATAAATGATGAACATAAATAATAGTTTTAATTTTATGAAAAAATTCTTTTTTATAGTTTTGTTACTTTTAATTTCTACATCAATTAATGCCCAAACATTTGAAAAAGATAATTTTATATATCAAATAAACGATGATGGCAATGTATCATGGTGTGGAATGGCATCACTTGGAAGCCAAAATAAGAAATTTTTCTGGAAACAAGGAGTTGTTCCTATAGTTGATGCTACAGGAAAAAAAGATAATATCGTTACAGAATTTAAGTCTTTTAAAAGAAAACTACAGATTCCTCAATCAATAAAATATAACGGAAAAAAATATCTCGTTACTAACATTGCAGTTGACAACAACTATTTCTTCCGTCCATTAGACGAACAAAAGAAAGATGGAGTTATACCCTGGCTTAGCCAAATGTCCATTCTCATACCCCCAACTATATCGGAAGTACCTGAGCGCATGTGGGCTTTACATTATGAAGGACTTAAGATTATATTTAAGAAACCTCAATCACAATATATTGAAGAAGACCATTGTATAGTTGATAAACGAAACAATCGTATATTGGCAATTGATTTTCAATCTATGCCAATTCAGTTGCAGATTGCCAGAGACGTTATTCTTCCTACATCAGCAAAAAGTCTTTCTCCCTATGCTATGCGAGGTCATATCATTTATTCTGTAAAATGGCCAGAGGCAATTACTGAAATTGAGCAAGAAACATTTAAGAGTTGTATTTTCATGAGCGATGTTACTATTCCTGGACATATCAAAACCATAGGTGTTTCTGCATTTGAAGATGCATGTGGATTAGGCAATTTTAGGATGGAAGAAGGAGTAGAGAAAATTGAAAGTCGTGCATTCAAAAATAGTATTGTTACAACAATATCAATGCCGAATTCATGCAATTCACTTGGAGAAGAGGTCTTTGCGGAATGTCATTCACTAAAACAGATATCTTTATCGGAACATCTAAAAGAAATACCAGAAAAAGCTTTTAAACATACTTTTTCTTTAGACAGTATAGACATCCCATCATCTGTCCAGATAATACAACCAGAGGCTTTTTTGGAGAGTAGATTAATTACCATTTCTTTACCCAATGAATTGAAGACCATAGCTCCAAAAACATTTTCTGGTTGCAAAATTCTTTTTAAACTTAATTTGCCATCTTCATTAACTTCAATTGGGAGTCAAGCCTTTAAGGATTGTATAAATTTATCCTATATAGATATTCCAAGCTCATGTGTGAAAATCGAGGATGAAGCATTTGCTGGCAGTAATATTCAACTTATGAGAATTACGAATCCGAAAATTCAAATGAAATCACATTCATTGTTTAAAATGAGCGCACTTAAGTATATAGACCTTGATTGCCTTACAAATCCCGAACAGGCTACCCCTTTCATTGAGTCGATATTCAATTCACATTCAACTGTATTCATCAATTTACAACAACCTGCCAAGTTGTTTAGAGATAAATTCAGCAATCCACAATGGAAGGAAAGGCTACGTAATGACTCCTGGCATACAACTAAACAAGTATATTCTTTTAGTTTTGTTGATAAGAATAATGTGGAAGCCAATAACAAAAAAGTATCTTCTCAGCTTACACACAATATTCAAAACGCCTCTCGACTATGTTGGTGTAGAAATGAAGATTGGGAGTCATACCAGAATTATGGTGGCTTTACACTAGATGAATATGGAAGACCTGTTGTCAGAATTCAAGGTAATGAGCAAGGGCTAAAATATCTTAGAGAAGCCATAGAGAAACAACTTTGTGGAGTAAGTCGTTATATTTTAAATACTGGAATTGAATCATTCCAGCCTAAAGTTTTATTTGAGGATGGAATGGAGAGTTTCTTGAGTTTTTAGTTCGCGACTCTTATGTTTTATGTCAATATTGAAAGAGGTGTGGATATGTTAGTTTTGTTAAGAAACTGAAATTTGATAAAAAATACGAATGTGTTATTTAAAACAAACTTGAATATGAGAAAAGATAGAATTATGAGATTGCTAATGTCTTGCATCTTAGGATTGTGTTGTGTTACTGTCTGTGCACAGAATAACAGCGAATTTGATAAGGAAATAAATAAAATTATTAAAAGTCAATTTAACAAGAAAGCGATGATGGACACATACATCACTTATATGAAGACAATTGCTGCTTCTGATTCTACTTTGTCGTCAATTGATATTGATTGGTCGCCAATAGCTGAGGAAGTTGTAGATTCATTAACCCCTAAGTTATTTGCTCTTCAAACGGAATTGTATCGTAAAAACTATACTTTGAATGAGTTAAAACAAATGAATACTTTCTTATCATCGCCCGTAGGTCAAAAGATGACAAAGTTATACCCATATTTTACAGAAAAGAGTCTAGAACTCACCTCAAATGAAGAAACCCAAAACATGGTAAAGAAGATAGTTTTACAAGCTATATATAAAATAATTATCCAAAATTCGGGTCAGGAAAAACAATAAATAAGCATTAATCAACAGATTCAATATTATTTTTGTTAGTGTCATTATAAACAATAAGAACTTATGGAAAATAGTCTAGATCAATTGAACAGTGATGATTTAAAGCAACGACCAGGGTGTTGGACTAACTGGTTATGGATAAATCTGTTAGTTTCATCTGTACTTTTTGTTATTAGTTTATATAATTTATTTGTTAACCCTAATGATGCAGTATATGTATGTTTAATATTAAACACTCTATTTTTGTTCTTGATACCATTTGTCCTCAAGTGGAATAAAGTTGCATTTATTGTTTATCTAATAACATTATTTTTTGCATTAATTTCTCTTCTGACCTTTTTTGAATTTCATGGTGCAAATTATGGCATTGTTATTTTAATTACTACTGTGTTTCCAGCTATTTATGTCGGTTTTGTAAGGAAAGCACAAAATGGGCGTACTATTACCGAGAACTTTTTCTCAAAGTCGAAATCCAAAACTCGAGAGTTTAATTATTGTATATTAGATTTAGACACACTCATTCTTTCAAATTCATTAGATTTGGGCGATTTCATTGTTGGATATAGAGAAAATATAGAGAAAAAGAGTAAATACTATTTTAATATTGGGATAATATGTTTCTTTTTAATCCTTTCTGTTACCCTTGTAATTTTAACTTTTTTCGATCTTTTTTGGCTTTTGTTTATTCCTTGTGTGGTAGCTTCTTTATGGGGTGTATATAAAGAATATAAGGATATTAGGTTCAAAAATAATTGCATATTTCTATATAGTGATGGTTTTGTATGGCAAAACAGGAAAAGGAGTGGCAAAGTCTTTAAAGAATGGGTTATACATTTCAATGATGTATCAGGAATAGCATTGCCAATTACAGAGAATCGTGTTTTTGGTATTTATCGTAATTCTGAGGTTGAACTGCTAATAAAAGATAATAAGGGGAAAAGAGTATTTACAAAAAAGGGGATATATAGAAAATCTGAAGACTCTTCTGATATATACGACTTTTGGGAAGTCGCATCAGATAAGCTAATAGAAATATGGAATAAAATAGCAAAAAGAAAATCAGATGCAGAATATGCAGATAAAGGTTATAGAACATTTCATTCTTTGTTTGAAACAGTTATGATAGGAGATGACGATATAAAAATTAGGGGATTCAAAAATCTCCAAATGTGTCAAATATCCGTTGCCTCTGATTTCTCATATGAATTCCAGGATCAATTTTTAGTTATAAGCTATCAAGAAAAAGGCGGCTTGCTTCATTTACAACAAAAGAATACATGGAAGATTAGATTGAACTATATGTACAATAAAGCAACTTTTCTACAAGTTTTCTTTGAGAAAGTAATATCTATGTCGAAAAAACAATCAGATGAAACAGGTCAAGGTTCATAAGTATATTTTCATGAATAATGCTTCTGATTGCGTCTAATTGTAACATGAAAATTCTATAATGAATAGTATATTGCAAGATAAAATACGAGGCTCGTTAATAGGCGGTGCTATTGGTGATGCACTGGGGTATCCTGTAGAGTTTTGTAATTATGGAGATATATTAATACGATATGGAGAACCAGGCATTACTCGCTATGACTTGGAACCATATTGGTTGGATAAGTCTGAACATACTGGTAAGGCTGTTGTTTCTGATGACACACAGATGACGATGTTTACAGCCTGCGGTTTATTGAATGCGAATATAGACGGAATCACATTATTAGAAAGTATAAAGGAAGCTTATTTAGAGTGGCTGACTACACAAAATCCTAATTGTTCTCTGGATTCAAAACCTAAGTGCTGGATTACTGAGATTCCTGAAATGAGTGTAAGAAGGGCACCTGGTAACACTTGCTTGACAAGCCTACAGGGTATAGCAAATAAGAATAAACCATTAAACAATAGTAAGGGATGTGGCGGAGTTATGCGAATTGCCCCTATTCCGTTGTTTGCTGCAGCTAACGACAGAATGAGTATTGTTGATGCAGTCCTGTTAGCTGGTGATGCTGCTCAACTCACGCATCATCATCCTCTAGGATATATCCCGGCAGCTTTAATGGCTCATATTATATATAGACTACTGCAAAATAATAAACCAACTCTCTCCAATTTTGAATCCTACATATATGAGGGCATGGCGCAGATAAAAGAACTTTATTCTGTTTCAAAAACATCATTAAGGACTATGGAGAATCTTGTTGACTTGGCATTGACTCTTTCGAAGAATGATCAGCCTGACTACGTTAATATCATGGAACATCTTGGAGGTGGATGGGTAGCAGAGGAAACTTTAGCCATTGCTCTATATTGTACTCATCGTTACTTTGATGATTTTGAACGAGCAATCATTGCATCTGTAAACCATGCAGGAGATAGTGACAGCACCGGAGCAGTTACAGGAAAATCATTGGAACTATCATTGGGTACAGAGCTATTCCTCAGTTCTATAAAACTGACCTCGAACACCATGATATTATTCTGAAATTGTCAGACATGTTGAGTGAAAATTCTAAAAAATACTACTATAGAACACGAACATCGGAAAATATGTCAAATGATGATTTGAGTAAAGATGGATTTATAATCAAGTTGACGATTGATGGTACTGGATTTGAGAATGTAGAAGTAAAAATTACTAATCCGTCTAAAACAATTCGTGAACAAGTAGATAGTATTGTTAGAGTTTTCGAGTTGCCTAAGACTGATAAATGTGGACATCCCATTCAGTATCTTTTAGGCCAGTTGCTTGCTGATGGAGAGGAATCGGAAATTCTTGATTTTGAAGATGATGATGGTAGTGAACAAAGTTTGTTGGATTATGGCGTTCAACCAGGAGATATATTACATCTAACGAGTGTTCCAGCGTATGCATGTCCAGTTCCAGATGATTTAAAACAAATATGGATGGAATACTTGCATGTAAAGTAAATATATATGCAAAATGGTATAAAGAAAATATTGTCTCTTGAAAAAGGCAGAGACATTAATGCCTTAAGGGTAGAAAGGCACTACCTTCAACAATTGTTTTGGGAATGTACTTTAAGGTGTAACCTGAAATGCAGACATTGTGGAAGTAGTTGTTTGATAGACGATAAAAGACCTGATATGCCATTAGAGGATTTTATACCAGTATTAGATGAAATAAAACAACAAATTAACTATCCACTTCTTGTAATTACTACAGGCGGAGAACCATTATTGCGTCAAGATATATACGAATGTGGTATAGAAATAAAAGAACGAGGCTTTTACTGGGGAATGGTTACTAATGGGACATTTTTAAATGAAGGAACATTAAAGAAACTTTTGGATATAGGATTAGATTCTTTATCGATTAGTCTTGACGGTTTGCATGATGAACATAACTGGATGCGCCAAAGTCAGTCATCATATGATGATGCCATCAATGCTATTGACATTGTTGCAAATACGCCTTCAAATTTGACGTGGGATGTGATAACATGCATTAACAAAATGAATGTCTCCCAGTTAGAAGGAATAAAACAGTTGTTGATAGATCATTATGTGAAGAAGTGGAAGATATTCACGGTTTTTCCAATGGGTAGAGCCTTAAATGATCCAGAACTCCAACTTAACAAAGAAGAATTCATCCAGTTAATGGACTATATTGTTGATACTCGCAAGAATAGTTCAATATATGTCAGTTACGGCTGTGAAGGTTTTTTGGGTTCCTACGAGTATGAAGTAAGAGACCAACAATATTTTTGTGGTGCGGGCATAAACGTAGCTTCCATATTACATGATGGTTCCATATCTGGGTGTCTTAGCATTAGATATGACTATAAAGTAGGTAATATATACAATGACTCATTTTGGGATGTTTGGAATAATCGTTTTCAAAAATATCGCGATCGTTCTTGGATGAAAAAGGGACAATGCAAAAATTGTGAAGTTTGGAGATGGTGTGAGGGTAACGGAATGCATCTGCGTGACAATGACGGTGATTTATTACTTTGTAACTACAATAAATTATATAAACAATAAATAATACAATTATGGCAAACGAAGAAATTTACGATGATGAGGAGTTTATCATCAGCTTAACAATCGATGGTACTTCCTATGAGGAAGTTGAAGTGAAGATTACTGATCCGAACAAGACAATCCGAGATCAGATTAATAGCATTGTTCAGGTATTTGAACTGCCAAAGATGGATAATGGTGGTAATCCCATTCAGTATCTGTTAGGCCAGATGCTTGAGGATGGTGAGGAACCGGAAATCCTTGATTTTGAAGATGCTGATGGACGTGAACAATGTCTGATGGATTATAACATTCAACCTGGGGACCATTTGCACCTTACTTCTGTGCCTATTGCAGGTTAGTGAGCAATTGATAATTTACAACTGATAATTGATAATTTATTTAAAAATATAATGAACGATTTAATAAATAAATTCAACCAAAAGGAATTATCAGGTCGTGATCAACGACTATTGCAAGAATGGCAGGAATTAGACAGTCTTTGTAATAAGCGTAAGGCAGCAAGCCCCAATCCCCGTAAACCTTCTATCTCATATATTATCCGCAAGAAGAACATCATTGGACTTCCTACAGAATATGAGATATGGTATCGGTGCAGATCTATTACTGGTGTTAAAGATACAGGTGTTCCCCGCGAGCCAATCTTCGGCTACTTGCATAAGATGAGTATTGTATTGCCGAACAACTATCCCTCTGCTGACGGTAATCCTATTTTTACCTTCCGCACTAATATTTGGCATCCTAACATTCGTTATTCGGGTAGCTTCAAAGGACATGTCTGTCTGACCATTAAGGAAATGGGCGTACTCGCGTCTTTGAAGGATTTGGTGCTTCGTGTGGAGCATTATCTGAAATACCAGCTCTATCACGCTCAGAATACTTATCCATATCCGGAAGATCAGAATGTTGCAGAATGGGTACGTGAAGAAGGTGAACCTAATGGGTGGACTCGCTTTGGACAAGATGGGCCACAGAATAACACGTCTACAACACCGAAGCCAGAGATGGCAAATCCTGGGAATGACAATAAAACAGAGAAACCAAACAAGAAATCACTGACAATATGAAAAAGATATTAATATTCATAGCATTATTCCTTCGTGTAGGACTTTTCGTACATGCAGACAAACAAATAGATGTAAAACTGAATGATGACAATACAGAGAATATAATAGAGTTTGTTAACTGTAATCTTTGTGTCTCTAAAGCTGGAATAGATAATAATGGAAATACAAAAATTAACATTGAAATAGAAAATAGAGATAAAACTAATGTTGTCATTCTTTTCGGTCGTGCATATCCTGAAAATGAACTAAAAAAACAAACTCCTTCAATTCGTTTTGACAAAAAGAGTTACGGCAAAACAAATAGAAATATTGAAACTATCAAAGAAGGTAGAGAAGTAATAATTATTGATCCTACTGAGAAAAAGACATTGCAAGGGATTCTGGTGGAGAAGAATAAAAAATATTCATGCATATTACCTTTTTATGTTGCTAAGTACAAGCCAAAAAACTTTTGGACTGGAAGCAATGGCAGTAATAAATTGATGATTTCGAGAAAAGAAATTCTGGAATTAGTGATTGAGGTTGAGTTGAAACCTGACTTGGACTATGAAAGGTTAGTACGTGAATGCAGAGAATTAAAAGATGAAATTGAAAAATTAACGTTCTATTCTGACAATAATCATAAGCCTTCATTAGAAGAACAAGAGAGACCATACAGAAATAAAATTGCCAATATTGTCTCAGAAATAGATTTGATAGTAAATAAAAATTTGGATAAATGGTACAATAACTATCAAGACAAAAAAATTAAAGAATATGATAGTTTGAAACAAAGCTTAAACGCAATTAAATTTAATGAAGTTGATTGTGGAAAACCTCATCCAGTAAAACCTGATCAAATCCATAAGTGTAAATACTGTAATTTGTCACCTCAGCAAATATATCATAAATTAGATGATTTCTACAAGAAAATTTATACTAGCAATAATAAAAAAGCAACCAAAAACAGTGTAATATCTGACGTTAATCTCTTGTACAACTGTAAGACAAATTCTGGAGCTTGGAAGAAAAGCGATTATAAGTCTAAAATCATAGACCGGTACGACAGGATTAAAAATTTCTGATTATGAGTCGAATAAAGTTCCTTATTGGGGGGATCTTCATTCTTTCCTGTTTATGCACTAGGGCTGCAGAGGTAAAAGATACCTTAAAGTCTAAACATGGAGACTGGGTTTCTATTACTTATAACATTACAAAGGATGATGGACATTTTGACATAGAATTCCGTGAGGAATATGTTAAACTTTGTCCATCATCTAAAAATAAGTATCGAAAACTTGATGAAATTGTCGTTCTTTTCTTCGACAAGATTGGGGGGTATAATGATGGTTCGAAATTCTCTGGTATCGACTTTAAAGCATTTATGATTCCTCATGATGTAAAATATAAGAAATCTGAGGATGGTTATTATTTGTTAAATAACAACAGCAATTATTATCCAAAATTATCCTTTGAACTGGTTTCGGGAGATTCCGCAGAATTGAAAATTCCGATATATCTTGCTCATTATGAAAAAGAGTTAAGTTATGAGGTTTTTAGTGAGTGTGGTAATTTAAATATAAAGCTGTCGAAGAAGAAATTACAAAAAACACAAATCGCTTCGTCTTTTCGGCAGGTTACAGATACTCTTACTACGACAGAAGAGGTAGAGAGCGTTCTAACTGAAAAAGATGATGCCAGAATTAACTTGGGTCTTGTTAACGAGCTCCTTGAGAAGCAAGTAGAATACCCATTTTCTGACGATTTTAATAGAGCTATTTCTGATTTACGTAGATTAAAGTACGTAATTAATGATAGCAAAATTATTTCTGAGATAGAAGAATTGTTAAGAGCATGTGAATTAAAAGAAAAGGATTTAAAGGCTGCAAAAATAGCTGCTGAAATAGCCAAAGCAAAAGAAGATTCGATACGTTTAGCTGAGGAAGAGGCTCGGAATGATTCTATTGCTGACGCCGAAAAGTTGAATAATGAAAAGGAAAAAGAACGCAATTTGTGGCTTATTATTGGTGGCGTAATTCTTGCAGTTATAGGTTTTATTTTCAATCAGATTTTCCAGAATTATCGTGATAAGAAAAAACAAAAAAACATTATGGCAATGCAGGAAGATCTGAGGAAGCGTGCAGAAAACGAAGCAAAGCGTCGTGCCAGAAATATGACTCAAAATCAAATTAACCGGGCAAAAGGTGAAGTAAGACGACAAACACGAAACACTATAAATGCAGGTATTGGCAAAATCAAACAATCAAGCAAAAAAGGAATTTCAATTTAATATGAAAAAAACTATTTTTATTTTATTTGTTACACTCGCTTTTGTCATCTTTCCAATATATGGACAGAGACTTTCAAAAGATGATATAGAAATTGGCTATGCTAAAAGCGATCATCCAGGCCGATTTAGAGTGGTCTCGGTTAAGAATAAAACATCATATGAAGTAAGTCTTCGTCTTGTAAATGAGTATAAGAATAATGGAGAAGCTCGAACAATTTTTTTAAAACCGGGTGAAGAAAGACGAGGTGATGATTTTGATATTACATGTAATGTAGTAATGGCAAAAGCTCGTAATGGTAATGATGGATTTATTATAATAAAAGAAACGAGGAAAGCACCAGATCCAGAACCAAAGCCACAGCCTAATCCCGTGCAAACACCATCTCAAAATCAAGAAAAACCTGAAATAATCCAAAATCAAGTTTCCGGAAAACAAAATGTGGTGAACACTGTTCCAGAACGTAAGCCAGAACCAATAAGTACAAAAGAAGTCATATCGGATTTTTGCATTTATATTGAGAGCTCTGTTCCTTTCCTATCTCTGTCAGCGATTGATGATGAGACTAAAAAGGTTAAAGAGCATATTAATAATCTAAAGAATTGGAAGGATAGGGATGCCTATATTAAAGAGAATAGTTTGCATAAATACATAGATGCAACACGCACTTCTATTGATAGTTATTCAGAGAAATCGGATTCATTGATTAACGCATATATGGGAAAATATAAGTCCCAGTTGTTGGAAAATGAAAAGGATTGTACAGAGAGTCTTAAAAATATTATAATGAACAGACTTGAGCAAAGAGACAAAAACATCACACGATTGGAAAGTGAGTTAAACGTATCTTCTGGTTCTTCGAAGTTTAATTGGAAGAATCTTGATTGGATGTTGATTGGTATCTGTGCAGCTATAATCGTTCTTTTAACGGCGTTGTTTGTTTGGTTCAGGAAGGTAAACAAGAAAGACAAACTTAAAACAGCATCCGCTACTAACAATACGAATGAGGTTGCGGATGCAGCTTCTGCTATTGTGGTCAGAAGAAAAACGACATCCGTACTGAGGAAACAAAGTCTTGATGATGTGGAAGGAAATGATGCTTATTTACGGATAGACTGCAATGAATTCTGCGATGACTCTGCCGTTAGGATAATCTATATAAAGAACACTTGTATCAAGGATATATATAATATGTATGCGGAGGATTTACGTAATCCAAATAACCCAAAAGAAGACGGATGTATGGTGTTGGGAAGATGGGTTCATGATAACGAATCTAACGAATACTATGTTTCTCTGGAACAGATAGTACTCCCAGGTGATGATGCCGTATTCTCGGAATACGAACTTAATTTCGGTGGTAAAATAAAACTAAAGGTAACAGAGAGATTAAGGAAATTAAGAAGAGATACTAATCTACAGTACGACCTTACCTGCTGGGTACACTCTCATCCTGGACTTGGCGTATTCTTCAGTAATTCAGACTGTAATGTACAAACACAGTTAAAACATCCTGTACATCCCAATTTCCTAACCGCTATGGTGGTTGATATACTGACACCAGAACAGGAACTAGGCATCTTTACTTTTAAGCATGACTCTACTATTAATTCAAAAGCAGAGTTAAAAAAGATGTATTCACTTGAAGAAATGTATGAGTGGGCAGTAAAGAGTGAAAGAAATTCTTTTAAACGAGAAGATTTCTATAATACATTGTCAGATGCAAAAACACATGCAAATGACTGTTATGGTATAGAACTGAGTAATGGTGCTATTATTGACATGGGAATGCTTGTGACAGAGCAGGTAACAGGTTTAGTAGGAATGGTTCTAGGTTATAGCAATCAAATGGGAGTATTAACCGAAATTGTTGCTGACAAGATTCTTAAAGGTGAGCCGGCTTCTGGTAATGACCTCGTGGGCTGTTTTATTATTGCCACCCATTGTAGTATTCCCTCACTAAGAAAAACTTTAGCAAGGTATATTGCAAAAATCAAGTTTGTGTTAGTCTATTCTACTACGGATGGTTTGTTAACATCCATTCCTATCGTAAATGGTGATATTTGCGCCGATGAGAAATATTATGGTGAACAGCAGTTAGAAGACCTTAAAATATGGACTAGAAGAAAAAGATAATCATGAAAAAGATAATTTCAGTTTTAGTATTGTTTGCCGTTGCATTCATTTTGAATGCTCAGGATGTAAAGCAGATTCAATTCTGTGACATTAAGTATGAATATGGAGTAGGAAAAGATAGTATTACGCTTTTCCTCAAAGTACTAGACAGTGATGGTAATCGTTCCAATGAAGTTGATGTAGATAATCTGGAGAAATATCTGGTTATTTATGAGGATGGCGATGGTAAGGATAATCTGATTGATGGTACTCGAAGAATCATACGTTCATTAAGTTCTGGTCAACGAATCCCCAGAGATTATACCTTTTCTGTATTGGTGGATTTGAGTATTCCTGAAGATGGTAAATCTCAAATTTACGACGTTGTAAGAAAACTCGTGGAAAGTGCTCCGGATAGTTGCGTTTATTTGTCGTTCTTTGGTGATGAAATAACTTCAACTCAAATGGTAACGAAGCAGAACTATCAAGATTATAAGTCCCAATTCTTTAAAAACGCGACTTACAAAAATTTTTATGGCGCTTTGCTTACAAAAATGGCAGAATTCGGCGGCGGAGATTCCGAACTTGAAAAAACTGTGAGCAAAGAGGAAAATTATATCCTTAATAATATTTTATCAACAAGAGGATTAAAATACAAAGACAAGAATCACCTATTCATTTTTACTGAAGGTAGTAAAAGACCCGAGGATGAAGAAATAGATTTTGCTAAAGTTGTGGATTTTCAGTGCAATCTTTCTCATTTAGTACCGAAAGTGTTCGCGTTTTATTACACAGGAAATGGGTTGGAAGAAAATGTGGAATTAACGCTTAAAGGTGTAACATCTCCAATCGACAGCTTGGAAAATGTTATAACAGAGAGGAAAGGAGGTTATTGGCCTTCTGATGACATGGCAAGTGTAATGAAGGCTTTTGAACAAGTTGTTCAAGATGCTATGTATGATTTTGCTTTCATCTATAAAGCGACAGATGACAAGGTCTACACAGGAAAAACATCCTATCTTGCAGAATGGAAGGGCAGTGAAATGGGTAAAGGCGCTTACTCAGTAGGTACTCCAGAAAATCCATGGCCGACTCGTGAAACTGATTCTACGGATGTTGTTATGAAATATCTCGTTGCCTTCCTATCTACCATTCTAACCATTATTTTCTTCTTCCTTATAATGAAGATTTTGATACCTTATATCAAATCAAAATCCTTTACTGTAAAGTATTATAAGAAGTATGTCCCAGAGGCCAATGTTCAAAGAAGAATCTGTCACTTCTGCAAACAGGATCTTCAACCTGGAGATATGATTGTAGTAAAGTGCAAACATATTATGCATAAACATTGTTGGATTCAGAATGGCTATAAATGTTCTGAATACGGTCAAAATTGTAATACAGGTATTCAGGAGCATATTGATTGGAAAGGACTCTTCACAAAAGCATCCTTGCGTGATTGCCATCAGACGATAGCAGGAATTTGCGCAGGTCTTTTCAGTTGGATTTTTTACGAACTCATGGGAAGAGGCGGTTTTACTTCAATAGCCAAAGGAATTGTGGATACATTCTTAACAAAAAAGGAACTCCTTACAAGTTTGTATGAACCTTCACTTGCTAAAGTATCCGCTTTCTTGGTTATTGGCCTACTTTTAGGATTTTTCCTTTCTTTAATTTTCAGATATAATGACGAATACCGTAATAAGAACTGGCGGATTATCCTTAAGATAATTGGTTTGTCTTTGCTTTCCGGAATTATTGGTATGGCTGCGTTTGCTATAGGAGCTATCATATTATGTATGTTGTTGTCTGCATTTAACTTAACCTACATTCCATGGTACTGCTCATTGCCAGCATATCTTCTGTTCTCTGTATGCGTATCACTCAGCCTTACTATTAAATCTTCCATACCTATCAAGAGTGCTATGATTGGAGGCGTTTGTTCTGCCATCATAGGATTCTTGGTATTGTACTTTTCGAGCTTTACCAGTTCGCGTTACGCATGGATGAATATGCTTTTGGACTTTGTAATTTATGGTGGTGGCCTTGGTGCTTCCCTAATAACTGTACGTATGCTTGCTGAGAAATACTTCTTAGTGATACAGAATGGTGTAAAAGCAGGCCAGAAGATACCTATCCACAAATGGATGAATGCAACTGGTGGCGGAAACAAGGTCTCAATAGGTATGACTGGAGAATGTGAGATTCAGATGAACTGGGAAAAGAGTAACAAGGTGGCAAAGGAACATGCCCAGCTCTATATTGACCATGAAAGATTTCTGCCGATGATTAAACCTTTGGCAACTGGTGTTATTTACAATACCCGTGCTGAATTGCCGGTAGGTAAGCCTTCTGTATTGTCAAACGGAGATACTTTCAAGATAGGTGACACTATTTTCCTGTATATTGAAAACGAATAAAACAAATAACTTATTATTAATTAAAATCAAATCATTATGAAATTTTATTTTTCAATTTTAGTGCTTCTTGCCATTTCTTTAGGAGGTTATGCACAGGTTGTAGAGAATTTTGAAGTAGGACCTTACGAGGTGGATTACAAAGGTGATGGAGACTATAAGTTCAGACTTCGCAAAGGTGTGGATTTGTATGAATATTTTGGATTGAAAAAAGACACAACTATTGTTGTAGCTGAAAAGACAGCAACTCCAATTAAACATGCAATTCAGGTGAATGCATTCCTGAGTATTCCACGTTATCTGGACAACGGTACTTCTAATGTATGGGGTATTGACGGATCCTGGAAGCAGAAAATAGGCAACAAACTATATTATAATGCAGGTTTGTCATTAGGTCTATCATTTGGTAAATATGGCGATGCTTATAAGCACTACAAGGATTATGATCCCAAAGAAGGTAAATTCACTGAGACAATGTTCGAGCTTGGTATTCCCCTTTCTATTGAATGGACTAACTTAAATGACAAGAAGGCTGCCCTGTATGGAAGTATAGGATTTGTACCTACCATCTATTTTGGTGCAAAGGATGCTGCAGGAGATTCTAAGTCTGGTTTCCTGATCGCTCCAAGAATTGATGTTGGTGGTTATCTGCCAATTAAGAAAATTCCTGTACGATTAGGCTTCTTTGCCCAATATAATATCAATTGTGCAAGTGGCGAGAACCTGTTTAAAGAGCGTATTGGTCGCTTCTTTATTGGCGCAAATGTTGGATTGTTGTTTTAACCTATAGCGCTTGCATGCAACAAGAAAAGAACTATGAATGGGGAGAGGGGGTTTTTACCCTTCTCTCCTGGTTCAAGAAAGACAAAGTAAAAAATGCCCGCGTCTTGGTTGGCGGAGCGGGAGCATTAGGAAATGAGGTTGTCAAAGACTTGGCTCTTTTTGGGGTAGGTCATATATACGTGGTTGATTTTGACCAAATTGAGATTTCAAATCTGACTCGTTCCGTACTCTTTAGGGAAGAGGATGCATTCAATCATTCCTTCAAAGCTGAGATTGTAGCAAAGAGGGCGAAAGAGATAAATCCTCAAATAGAAGTAACCCCCATTGTGGGAAATCTGTATTCTGAAGTCGGGTTTGGTTTATACCGTGCAGTTGATGTGGTAATAGGTTGCCTTGACAGCAGGTTGGCCCGCTATTTGTTAAACAGGTTGTGTATGCGTGCTGGCAAAACTTGGATTGATGGAAGCATAGAGAACCTAACGGGGGCAGTTAAGGTTTATACGCCTGGCATAAACTGCTATGAATGTGGACTTTCGAGAGAGGAATTTAATCATATTATGCTCCGCACAGGGTGCGCAGATGTAGTACGTGCCCAGACTTCCGCAGGAAGAGTCGCTACTACGCCCATTAGCGCTTCCATTATTGGTGCTATGCAGGTTCAAGAGGCCATGAAGATTATTCATCTTGAGTCGGATAATACCACGCATTTTAAAACGCTTCAAGGGAAAATGCTTCATTATGAGGGAATGACCAATAGCATGAAGATTTTCAAATATACTTCTTGGAAAAACAATTGTACCGCACATGAGCGATGGAATAACATTATAGAGGGTACGGAATTATCTGCAACGATGTCTGTAAAGGATACAATGACCGCTTTAAAGGCATTGTTGAATGTGAAAGCTTTAGAGATAAATATGAGAAACAATAAGTTTATTGATAAGATTGTTTCTGATCAACCTGAAAAAGAATATGAAGTGATGATTCCTGAATCAAAGCTTGATGATTATATAAATTCAGATCAAGAACTGAGGAAACTCAGTTATCGTACATTGTTCCATAAGTCGTTTTTCGAGAATATAGATTCCGAATTTCCCTATCAGGAACTAACACTTCTACAAATAGGCATTCCTCCGTTTGACGTATTGCAAGTTGCTACGGAGAAGGGACTCTTTTTTGTAGAACTTACAGGTGATTCCCATTTGTATATATAGTATAGATGCTAAAGAACATTCCTGAAGATATAAATATTGAACTGCTACTTTCCTATTTACCAGAAGGTAGTTATAAAGTAACTTTTAAGGGTTCGCACAAACGAAACTCGTATAAGGACGTTGTAGAAACAGATGTAAAAGCCGACGGCACGCTTGTACTTGGGATTGGAAGAAACAGCCTGTATAACTCATTACCCGAATTCATGTTCCATCCTGTAGACCGTTTTGGGGACATTCCAAAGGTAGAGGAAAAAGAACGTTTTGCAGAGGAGTATCAAAAACAAGAGCAGGAAAAAGAGAATGCATACAAATTCTTTGCTCCAATAGATTTGCTCTTGCTGAAACTACGCGTTATGGTCAGGGATTATATGAATGAATATGTTGAACAGAACAAGGTACTGATTGATATTATTTGTGATAACCTGACAGAAGAACAAAAATCAAACCGTTTTATTAAAAATGCACTATGTTTTATCCCTTCCTGTAAAAATATTAGAGGCGATAAAACGCTGTTGACTTTTATGCTTCGTAAAATTTTTATGGAAGAAGGCTTAAAGATTGAGGCACATAAAAAAACTGTAATGTATTCCGATAAGTGTCCAAGGTATGCCGACAGTCTTGATGCCATTTTGGAAGAAACATACGTGGGAAACGTGTTTGAAGAGGGAACGATTATATACGATATACATTATTGGTCAGAGGATGACTGTGATGAAAATTTCCTTAAATTCGTTGAGGAAATAAATTTGTTTAAATGTTTTATTCAAGACTGGTTTATTTCCGTAGAAGTAACTATAAGATTTGACATCTGTAAGGATTATGCGCCTTTGAGGCTTTCGGATGACATGGTTTTCAATTATTTGAACTTTAATACAACTCTATAATATGACTAAAAGAATATACTGGAAGAAAGGGATGAGACTTACTGATGATGTACTCAGAGCTTCTGATAATAGCACTGCAGAGTTTATCAGTAATGCACTTGCTTTGGCTGCAGCTGGACGTTTTGGTTTGTTTCCTTCTGCATCGCCTTTTGAATTGTCTTTGGATATTAACAAAGGTTTTGTTGACGTTAATTCTTTACAATGTCTTGCGGTTACAAAAGACGGTTCTTTGATAGATGCTCACTTCGACACGAAATATACAAATACGTTTGATACTCGTGTTCAAATACCTGAGGAAAATGGAGCTAAAGAATACTTGCTTACCATCAATGCAAATAAAAATCAGTGGCAAGAAACCAATGATGGCTATGAGGAACCGGTATATTCCTTATCATTGATATTACCTAATAGTCCTCTTCCCGGAAATGCTATGCCCATAGCTCGTATTGTGGAGAATTTTGGTTGGCGGGCTGATGAATTGGATTTTGTGCCCCCTTGCCTTTATCTTACCTCTCATCAGAAATACATGGATTTACTGAGACAATTCTCTGAAGTTCTTTCTGAATCTGTACTTAAGGCAGGGAAACTCCTCAATTCTGATGCGAGAAAAGCTATCACTGTGTTTTGGCCAGTTGCACAACAACTAATGATAACTGTGAGCAAAGAATGTGATTTAATGACACCTATGAGTTTGTTGGCTAATGTACAAAAATTTGTAAGTGCCTTTACTTGTGCTTGTGAGATTGATGATTATTTGTTTTTATCCGATGCTGACAATTTCAGGAATTATATATATACACCTTACAATTATAAGGATTCATATCTGAAAATCAAAGAGGGTCTGGAGTTATGTTTCTCTATTAATGAGAAAATAAGTAAAATAGATGAAGGGCCCCAGATAAGGGGTATAGAGGCTCCAACCATTCCTGATGCTCAACTCTTCAAAGGATGTTCAAATACTAAGACCAAGGTCCAAGTTATAAACAATACCCCTGGAGCAACGGTCTATTATACTATTGATGGTACTGAGCCTACGCAGAATTCCAAATCCGGGCAAGTAATACAAATAGATTCCGGATTCAACAATTCGAGAAAAAGAGAACAGGATAAGATGGTAACTGTAAAAGTAATTGCTTTTAAGGATGGTGTTGCCAGTAACATCAATACTTATATGATAACCTTACATAAGGATATAGAACGTTGGACTGGCATTGAAATCTAAAGATGTATTTCTCAAGTACTCCACTTTCTTTCGATAATACAGAATCTGGTATCAGAATTGCTCGCAATATTGAAGATAACGTATTAGCGCTTGACAATCTGATTGAACTCATTGTGTTTACTCCTAAAGGCAGTTTCTTCGGTGACCCGGATTTCGGATTTGAATATTGGAATCATGAATATTCAAATGTACATTTTCGTGATTTTAACAATGAGCAAACAGGTTTGTCGGCAACAGGACCTAATAGTGGAATTTCCAAAAAAGAATGTGAGGACAGCATTAGGCAAAGTTTGTCGACATACGCTCCTCAATTGAAGCAGGTTTATGTTTCTATGCAACTGCTATCTGTAGAACTTGATAATCAGCGTAAGAAAAAGATTCCTTCAAAATATAAGGTGGAAATTACTGTTAATGGTTGTATTGACGATGGACTGGGAACAGATCATCAATACGAAAAAAAAGTGCTGTTCTATATGGAACCAACAGCAAAGAAGTATAGAATATAATTATACCCTATGGATATAGATTTAGAAAGAAGAGTTAATGAGGCAATTGAGCAATTACGCAAGCTTTCAGTAGAAGATATTAACCTGAGTCTGCTGGATCCTGTTGCTAAAATGATGCTCGTAGCATTAGTCAATGAGGTTCAAAAGATACAAGACTACATTGACAGTACTGCTCAAAGGATTGCAGAACGCTATTGTACTGATTTTATTCCACATAGGGAAATTAGTGCAGTTCCTGCGATTACGTTAATCAATCCGTTATTCAGGCCCAAAAAAGATACGGGAATAATTAGTGTGGGAACAGGAGACTATTTTTCATATAAAAAGAAAGACAGTAAAATACAAATTAATTATATCCCATTATTTAACACATCTTTGTTACCTTATTCTGACTTGTATATTCTTACTTCTAACCGAATGTCATATAGCCAGGGTGTTCGTGACATCAGTATGGATAAGTCTAACCACGTGTGGATTGGTATAACTACCAAGACTGAAATAGAGAGTGTTCAGGATTTGTCCCTATTAATAAGCGGAACCAACGGTGTTCTTCCGGAGCGTATATTCGTAGGGGTTGATAATAAACCTATTGACTTCTCCACTATGAAGGAGATGGAGAACATAGATATGGCAGAACCTTTCGATGCCCAACAGTCATCAGGGCAGTTCTTTTCCTTTATCAGTGTATGGAAAGAGAACTTGCTAAATATGAAAGATACAGCCCTAATATATTTAACAGATAAGACACATGACAGAGATTTGTTTAAGCCACGCGCTTATCCAAGAGTATTCCAACAGTGGTTAGAGGACGAAACGCTGGATTGTTTTGATGCTAACACGTTGTGGTTACAATTAGAGTTCCCTGAAGGATATTCAGTCCCAGATACCTGTAATATTACAGCTAATGTTCTTCCTGTTGTTAATGTGGATGTTAACAGTTTAACGCTTACTCAAGCTTCTCCGATTGCTAAGTTGCAAAACAAAGAAGATTCATTCTTTCTTAGCATATTGGAGACGAGTTCATTATCTCATAAACAGGGATTCAATATGAATGCTGAAGAAATTATTGTCCGTGACTTTGATGCATCTTGCTATAATAATGGAAGTTTATACAGAGATGTCAGAAACTTGTATAATCGCTTTATAGATGATTACTATGCCTTTATTGAATATAATGGTATAAAGGACGGTGAAGTATTAAAACAACTGCGTGAGACAATCAATCGAGTAGGGAAGAGTGTAGGTGAATCTAATGCTAAGTTCAAATTTGACAGTGGAACATACGTCATGAAGAACATGAATCAATTTCCAACAACATCATCTACAAAAGTCAGCTACTTAACAACTCTGGGTGCTATAGGCAATACACCACAGGTCGGCGAAACAATGGAAAATAAAAAACTACCGGCAATTGAACAAAAGGTGAACATTGTTGTTTCTGCGATGGGTGGTACTGACAAGGTTTCTGCAGATAAAATGTATGAACAGTTACGCTATTATTCTTTAACAAATGACCGCCTTTATACAAAGATGGATATTGAAGCTTTCTTAAGGAATGAAGTGATGACTATGTTTGGTAAAGAAGAATTCAAACGAATTTTTATAAGACTCAATGTAGAAGGAGCAGGTGGTCCGAATTCGCTACAGCGTGGATTGTATATTGATATTGAGTTCAAAGATAAAAAGAACTATGAGAAGGCCGTTCAAAACTCTTTTGATAATTTGACGAAGCAAAAGATTGAGGGAAAATCGTGCATTTCAATGCCTATCATAGTAAAACTTCATAATTTAGAAAAGCAAGATGCCAATGATTTTAAGAGCTAGCTCAAAGCCTACATTTAATTCGGACGTCTTAATGGTTCAGAAAAAACTGAACACTATTCGGTTTAACGAATCGGGTAATTGGATTTATCTAAAGCCCGATGGTCTATTTGGAAAAGATACCAAATATGCAGTTGAGACATTCCAAAAATGCAAACGTCTAGTTGGTGTTGAGCCTGGCTCTGTGGATCAAAAGACATTGGATGCGATAAACACCTACTACAATCGTGTTCCTATGCTTAAAGCTGCAAATCCTACCCTGAGTACTACACCACAAAAAAAGCCTGAGTTAATGTCGTTTTTCAAGGTTTTTTCAGGCTATTTTATGGATTTTCTTTCTAATTTGGACTCGTTAATTAAGGGAGAAATTGATTATGCAATTAAGTTAGGTAAATGTGATCCAAGTGCATTAGCTGGTCATTTCAAAGCATCCTCTGTTAGATTAGATCCAAGCATAAAGAAACTACAGGACTTATTCCGAAACAATATCGATGCTCAATCGACTATTGCTCAAAACGACTCTTTGGCCAGTAAACAAATTTATCAGGCTAAAACGCCAGCAGAAAAAATTGATATAATAAAAGCACAACAAGCCCGTTCTGCTGGCCAAACAACTGTTAAGGTCACGTCTAAACAAGCTAAAGATTTGAGTACAAGATACGTAAACGAGTTAAAACGATTTGATCTTGTGACCAAGATATCTAATCAACTCAAGAAATATGGTATAACTGGAGAGATTAAAATAACACATCTTAAAAGTGTGAAAATTAAAGCAGGTGGTGTGTTTATTGTATGGAGTCTCAAAGATATTATATGGGATTTATTTCAATTTAGTCAGTGGGGAGAGGAAAAATGGCAAGAAAATTTACTAAAACATTGTTATGATTTTCTTGATCAACTCATTATTGCTGCAATTTCTATGGTTATAGCAGAGGCTATAGTTGCACTTGCTTTATTAGCTATTGGAACTACAATCTCAGGAGGAGTTATTGCCGTTATTGTCGTTATTGTTGCATTAATCATTGGACTTATCATCGGTTTTCTTATCAGTGCTTTTTGCGGTGAAGATTTCTCGTTTTCAAAATATATATGGGAAGGTTCTACAACCAAAATTTTTGAGTCACTTTATAATGTTAAATTGCAATAATATGAAGGTAAGAAGAATAATCATCTTGTTTTTGGAATTTTGGGCTATCTGTAATTTGTTTGCTCAATCTTCTTCAGACATTACATCTTATATACTTCAATTCAAGCAAATTGCATTAGACCAAGAAAGAGAATATGGTATTCCTGCACCAATTACCCTAGCTCAAGGTATATTGGAATCTCGTGCAGGACTAAGTGAACTGACAAGGAAGTCGAACAATCATTTTGGAATCAAGAAAGGTGGAGGATGGAATGGGGCTTTGTGCTATGCCTGGGATGACGAACCGAAAAAGAGCGCATTCAGGGTTTATTCTTCAGCTTCAGAATCATATAAAGACCATTCTCGTTTTTTGAAGGATAATGCAAGGTATAAATCTCTTTTTTCTATAAATATATATAATTACCGTGGATGGGCAAATGGATTAAAAGAGGCACATTACGCATCCTCACCATCTTACGCAAAAGCCTTGATTGGCTTAATTGAAAAATACAAATTATATGAAATCAATTCTGGTATGAAATTGCCTCCAGGAAAGACAATTACTATTACACGTATTATTACCAGAGAAGAACTTGTTGAAAGCCCAGATATGCAAATAGATGAAGAAGAAGAGTCTGAAGAACAGGAATATATTGAACGAGTAACAAGAAAGTTTGTTGTGGATATAAATGGTGTAAGATGTACCATATTGTATCCTGGTGAAACTCTCTCTTCTATTGCAATGAAATATGATATATCAAAGAAAGATTTGTTATTATATAACGAAACAACCAGTGAGGATGATATTCAGGATGGTGATATTGTGTTTCTTGAAAAGAAAAAGAAAAAATATGAAGGAGCACTGGACTTCTATAGAGCAAAACAAGGTGAGACATTATATGAGATATCCCAACAGTTTGGCATAAAACTGGCTAATCTGAGTAAAATGAACAAAATAAGCTCATTCTCTGTTTTAGAGGAAGGAGAAAAGTTGAAATTAAAGTAATTGTCTGACCGAATCATCCAATGGTTGATATTAACAATTATATAGATGATAATGGACTATTTGATGGAAGGTATTTCCTCTTGCGTCAATTAAGTACTGAAGGTGGAACTGCAGATGTATGGTTAGCAGAAGATAAAGACACTGAGGACGAAGAATTATCTGAGGATAATGATGAAGATATTGTAAAAATTGAAGGAACCGCAGTTCTGGTAGCAATTAAGATATATCGTCCTAAAAACATATTGGATGCAGAGGGTATTCAAACATTTAAGAAAGAATATAAGACTGTATATAATTGTCATCATGCCAACCTACTTAAACCATCAGGATTCTCAATTATTGATGATAGTGTTCCCTATCTTGTAATACCCTTTTGTGAAAAAGGATCTGTTGAGAGTCTGATTGGTAAATTGACTGAGAGCGAAGATCTCTGGAAATTTATTTTTGACACTGCTTCGGGTTTAGCATATCTGCATTCTTGTTCTCCTTCTATCATACATCAAGACATTAAACCGGCTAATATTCTTGTTGATAGTAAGAATAATTATTGTATTACAGATTTCGGAATCAGTGTTAAAGGTAATGATTATTTAGATGATATAGGGAGTGGCACGATAAGGTATATGCCACCAGAACGTTTTGATGAAGGATATGAACCAAATCCGAAAAGCGATATATGGTCTTTAGGCGCGACATTTTTTGAACTTATAACCGGTGATGTCCCATTTGGGGAAAAAGGTGGTGAAAGACAATCAGAGGGTGAGGATATACCTGAGATAAAGGCCAAAATTCCAAAGCGTATTAAAACACTGATTTATGCGTGCTTAGATGCTAATCCTGATAAGAGGCCTTCAGCAGAAACTATTGCTGAAATTGCAAGAAAAAAGGGGAAAAAATATCCTGTAATAAATGCATTTATCTTATTGTCTTTTCTAATTCTTCTATCTGGAATTATTATCTGGAATCGTTTAGAAACACAAGATGAAATGCCCTTCATTACTTTTTGTAATAGTGGAGATTCAATTATAAATATTGAAAAAGATAATGCTAAGAATGAAATGCCAATAGATAGTATTATTTCAAGAAAACGACTGAACGAAGCAGTCTGTTTCTATACAATGGCACTCAAAGAAGATGATTATATTGAAGAACGAAGGGATAGTATAAAAAAAAGGATTCAAGTTATTCATAGTATGACAACATTGTTTGATACATATGAAGGTGTGTTAGATTCTCTTAATATAGCAATAGAAGTTGGCGCAGAAATACAGACCATTATTCTTAAGGATAAACGAGATGTTATTTCGAATAAAATTAAAAATAAAATATTGACTTTATGAGAACAAGACTATTATTACTTTTAGGCATGCTGATTGTTGGTTGTTGTTGCCAGGTTAACGCTCAGTCTTGCCGTGATCTCTTTCAAGATGCTCAACAGCTTGTTAAGGAAGGTAAATTAGAAAAGGCTAAAATAAAATACCAGCAAGTTGTTAATTGTGGAGACAACTTTTATCTTCCAGATAGTAAGGATAAAATAAGATGGATTGACAGAGTCTTGTCCAAACCAAACAAAGCTGTACCATTTGCTATTTCTGATAATGAGATTGTAATTCCATATCAGGGAGGTCAAGATGTTATAACTGTAGATGGTGATGGTTCTTGGACAGCTTCTGTTGGCAATTCTGGTCAAGGTTGGTGTAAAATAAAGAAAGATAAGGGTAAGGTTTTTGTAATAAGTGATGCTAACGAAAGCAGTGTAGATAGAACTTGTGAGATTAGTATCTCAATGGGTGGGAAAACAAAGACGGTAAAGGTAAAAAACGACAAAGCACCAGAAGTTCTTGTTCCATCTGTAGAGAATATTACTTTTCCTTCAAAAGGAGAAACAAATACCATAGAAGTCCGTTCAAATACAGACTGGGAGATAACAGATGTGCCCGGATGGATCATTTCTAGTAAAGAAGACGGGAAATTGACATTGACAGCTCAAGCCAATGATAACAATAAAGAAAGAAAAGCAGATATAAAAATTGAAAGTACATCTAAATCAGTTATAATCAACATATATCAAGGAGCTGGATTAGATCACCTTGCATTCTCAAAAAATGATTTGCACTTTGGACCCGAAGGTGGTGATGAATATATCAATGTTTATACAGATGCCGATGACTGGGGATTTGGGGATTTCCCTCACTGGTGTCAGGTTTCAAAGGTTGCGGATAACCTACTTAGGGTTCACTGTACCCCCAATAACCCAATTAATTTAAACAGGGAAGCCAGTGTAAATGTTACAACAGGAAAGCAGACTTTAGGAATTAACGTTAGCCAAGAAGCTAAGCCTTTTGTTGCAGTAATACCAAATTTTGGTATCGGGGGTAGAGCCGTTTCGTTTGGAATAACTGCAGGATATGTTCATCCAATCATTTCTACATCATCGGGCGGGAACTATACAGGAAGTGTAGTTAATTATGCACTTGGTAATAAAGCTGAGTATGCCTCTTATTCTGTTTCTGGAGGCTTTAATGTTGGGGCTTTTGCCGATATCCGTTTATACAGAAATTTCTATATAAAAGCTGGATTGGAATTCACTCACTATTCGTACAGGAATGAGTTTAATAAGGATGTGTATCGACGTATTTTACAAACAAGTCAATATTACTTGGGTGGACCAACAGAGAACAAATATAAAGAAGAATACACAATTAATCAGCTTGAATTACCCATACTTGCCTCTTATAGATTTTCAACAGGCAGGATAAGTCATGTACAGATAAATGTTGGCCCAGTTATTGATTTTGGAATTACAGCTAAAATGAAGTTGTCAGGTAATACCGACTCGGAATCTTTACATGCCTATAAATACATAAATCTTCATTATACAGATCAACCATACAATAATTCAATATATTCTACCCATTATGCTGGACATGGAGATTTAAATTTATACGATACGCATTTCAATTATATAGAGACCTATACAATGGGGAATAATGCAGATATATTGAAATCGTATGAGCTGGACAGTTCTCCGTTTCATAGATTAAATTTCGGCATTCGTATGGGAGCATCTTATGAATATGCAGGCATCAGTATTGGAGTTGAGTATAACTTAATGCTTACAAATATGGCAAATAAAAAGTTCTGGGAAGGTGATAGGTTGACTATTTTTGATCAAACTCCTGGAGTGGTTATGTCTGGTTATAAACAGAAAAATAGCTACTTTGGAGTCAAGTTAGCATATACATTTAGATATTAAATAAAGGAATAATACTTATAATACAAAGATTATGAAGAATTTACTTAATTTTATAATTTGTGCAGTATGTCTAAGCTTCTGTTATTCATGTAATAATGATAAATCAGGCGACATAATAGATATTCCAGATGATGATATAGCTGAAGAAATTGTTGGAGAATGGGTTTACGATCATCCTGAAGAAGATGCATGGCAGTCAATGAAGTTTGTTGCCGCAGGTTGCTATTTTTGTTATTCTGATAACAAAGAAAAATGGACTGAGGTTTTGAAAGGTATTAATAAAGGCAGTTATGGTATAAAAGGCTACGTTATTTCAGCTTCTAATGGCGCGACTAACCTTGATATGACTGTTTCTAAGATTAATGGTTATGAGTTTACAGGTAGGATAAAAGAAACAACAGTTGATTTAAATTTTAACAAAGTTCTTATGCGAACTCATTTAACATTTGGCCAATCCGTATTGCCACATTATGAGCAATTGGTAGATGCAGAAATTCTTGGATATAAATCACATGACGAAAGCATAGCTTCAGTTAATAATAGCACTGGAGAAATTTTTGCGGTAGCTAATAACGGACGAACCTATGTGGACGTGATAACGAAAGGTGGTACTGCTGTTATAAAAGTAATGATTGGGAAGGTAAATGATGGAGACGAAGATGAAATTTCTCCAATTAGAAATAATAATGTAACACCTTCCACTAAGAAAATGAATCTTGCAGAAGCGATTCTTGGAAAGTGGATCTGGGATGAAAGTTATTGGGAATCAATCAGTTTCTTAAAGAATGGTAAGGTTTATTATTCAAATATAGATGAATCTAGGGGGATATATAATGAAAATGCATCAGGTGAATATACGATTGATTCTTCTACAAATAGACTTACTCTGAAGGTGTTACCGACAGGTGGTACTCAGATGACTTTAGTTATGGCTATTACAGCTATTAGTAAGTATAGTTTTACTGCTAAGTTTTATCTTTCCGATGGACAATCAACAGGCACATACACTTATGCAAAGCAATTAGAATCAATAGAACTGAAAGCTGGCGAAGCATTACTCCCAGATTACAGTTCACTTGTTGAAAACGGTACAGTTATTAATAAATACCAATCTCACAATTCAAATATTGCTGAAGTTAATAGCAATACTGGGGAAATAAAGGCTAAGATGGTTGGAAGAACATATGTAGATGTTGTTACTGAAGACGGAACCGCTGTTGTTGAAGTTACTGTTAATAACCTTATACCATACAATTATGAAGATTATATTGGAGTAAATAAACAAACTGTTACCAACACTTTCGGTTTTCTTTATACTACCGATGGTGATGATATCATATATAATTACCGAAAAGGTTCTGTTGCTGAAGAAGAGGGCCTAATAAAAGATGATAATTGGGACCAAATTTTGTTTAGATTCGACGCGTCCACAGGATTGGTTAAAGCTATTTCGTTATTGGCAAAAAAGGATGTGGAGTTTACATCAGAAGAAATGACTCAGTATCTTTCTTCCCGTTTTTATGTGTACGAAAAAGGTTCTAGTGAAGATTTTAAAGCATTTATGAATGCAGAGAATCTGGAGGATGCTACTGTTGGCGTAACATGGGATACCGCAAATGGTATATTAACGTATGTTGAAATACCTCATAAAAAGGAAACGTCTGTTTTTGATTATGGCGGCTATTTAGGAAAGACACGTGATGAAGTCAAATCATTAATGAGTGGATATTCTATTCTTACTGAAACAGAAGAGCGGATTGGATATACGATTGGCAGTGAGTATTTGAGGATGGCAAGATTCTCTTTTAAAGCTAATACTGGTATTAAAGACACTGTTCAAGAGGTTGTATTATATCTCAACACAGGTATTGATTCTAGCTATGTTATAAGCGAACTTGAAAAAGATTACAAATACTCAGATGGAGTTGAAGGCAATTATTTGAATTACTATTCTGAAGATATGAAGATTAGAGTTGTATACCAAATTTCTTCGAACCTTATACAATTTATTCTTAGATAAAATCGTTCATTATGGACTGTTCTTATAATACGTAACGTCAGTCCTTAAGCAGACAATATTATGTTAAATGTTGAAGATTTTGCAGATAATAGTGAACTCTTTGATGGACACTATGCATTAATCCGACCATTAAGTGTTGATGGCGCAACTGCCGATGTTTGGCTTGCCTTGGATACAAATACTGTAACAGAAGATGTTGACGTATCTGATATTGCTCGTTTACAGGACAGCGAAATAGATAGGCTTGGGCTAATGGTTGCGATTAAAATATATCGACCTCAGAACGCCCTTGACATAGAAGGAGAGCAAAGATTCAGAGACGAATACATGATTGTATTCAATTGCCATCATACAAATCTTATTCACCCCACACATTTTTCTATATTCAGGGAAACACCTTATTTGGTATTACCATATTGTAAATTAGGTTCCTCTGAGTTGTTGATAGGCAATCTAACTGGAGTTGAAAATATATGGAACTATATTAAAGATGTTTCTGCAGGCTTAGCCTATCTGCATGCACTTACCCCTCCTATAGTTCATCAAGACATAAAACCAGCCAATATCCTGTTGGATGACACAGGTCATTATGCTATTACGGACTTTGGTATTAGTTCACAGAAAGGAGGCGTACATGAGTACTATAATGATGAGGAAAATAGTGGTACGCTTGCCTATATGGCTCCAGAACGATTTGATGATGGAGCTGACCCCATGCCTCAAAGTGATATTTGGGCTTTTGGTGCAACGCTTTTCGAGATATTGACAGGTAAAGTGCCATTTGGTGAAGAGGGTGGAAAGAATCAAATGGAAACTAATGCGGCATTGCCCGACATACCCGGTGTTTCTTCAGACATTCAAAGGCTAATTCATGCTTGCTTGTCAAAAGAACCTAGCAAAAGACCCTCTGCAGAAATGATATATAAGGCTGCAGAGGCGAGACAATATCCTATAAAATCGAGGAAATTACTTTATGGACTCCTTTCGATTGTATTTCTTGCTTTGACAGGTTTAGCTATTTTCTTTTTTATTGAGCCGAAACCTGATATTCCTGTTCCAGAAACGTCAAAACCATCTGTAGAGGAAATATATAATTTTGCATTAAACAAAATGAATATAGATAATGTAGATTCATTAAAATCTGGTTTAGAGATAATGGATAGCTTAAGTAATGTTGGCTATATTCCCGCTATTTATCAGATGGCATATACATATGGATGGTATTCGGATAGTATTTCCGTTAGAAGAAAGGAAATGCTAGGAATAGAAATGGATAAAACGAATGAAGAACAAGAATTCAGATATATGCCGAAGGATGTTGAAAATGTCAACTTGGCTTTTCATTTTTTTAAAGAAATAATAAAAAAAGATGATGTTCAGTATGCCGCATATAATGCCGATGCTAATTTTAGGATAGCATGGTACTATTTTATGAAAACATCAGAAAAAGGAAAAGCTAAAGATTATTTACTTAAGGCAAAAAAATGGGCAGAATTCAATCGAGATAAAGAACTTCTTGTAAAGATAAATGCGATTTTAGAAAATATAACAAAATAAAAAAGAATAATTTAATTATGAAAAGAACTTTAATTCTATTATCTATTATTCTTTCAGCGAATGCTGTACGTGGACAGATCGCAGAATGGTTAATACAGCCTGTGTATGATAATATAAGTATGTCAAATGGAGAACAATTGATTATCACCGATTCATTGAATAGCAAGATTCTTTGGTCACAATCAGGAAAACGTCTTGCAATCACAGATAATCTAATATCACCCTTTAAAGAAGGCTATTCTGTGACTACCAGCAGAAACAGTGATATAATTACTGGCTTTTTTGATAGAGAAGGTAAATTCAAAGCCATCCAAAATTGTAATATAACGTATTCTATGCCATATTTTTCTAACAATCATCTTCTGGTTCATGATGGGACGTATTACAGATTTGTTGACACTAATGGCAATTTTTCAGAGAACAAATATGAAAACGCATATCCTTTCTTCAATGGTTATGCATCATGTTCAACTTTTGCAGACATTGAAAAAAGGAAAGATTATTATAATCTTCTATTAACGGAAGACGATGTACAAGTAATATTTTCATTTAATGGGAAACAGTTTGATGATGACGATTTAGAGTATATTTCATCTGTTAATGATATGAATATTGGAATCGTTGTTGCTAAACATAAACTATACTTCTTTAATGGAAAAAACAAAACACTTTCTCCTGTTTTTGCAAAGAAGGATGAGAATAATATCAAGAACCAAGCAAAACTGGAAGGTGACTTAAAACAATGTTTTACTCAAAAATCAGATAACGTTTATGTACTTAACGCAAAATGCGGAAAGAATGATAGGATACAGATTATATTTGACCAATATGCAATTCCTATTTCAATCATACGATTAGATGGAGAGTATGAATGTACAAAAAAACAAGAAATAGAAGTTCCTTTGAAGACACCTTTAAAAGTTGTTGATAATAGGCAGAATTATGGCATCAATTGGGAGGACATGGAAATTCTGCCTCCTCAGTTTGACAAAGTTATACAATGTTTTGATGATAACGCTCTTGTACGTTTGAACGGAAAATGTGGTATGTTAAAAGTATATAAAGACGAGAATTTCAAAATTTCAATCAATAAAGACAAACCGATAGGTTTCAAACATCAAAAATATGAGACAACAATCAGATTGGATATGCCGAAAATGGTTTCAACATCAAAGGCTTGGATTGAAGTGGATCCAAATACAGGTTGCGAAATTGATATGCAGTCGGAAGAGAAAAAGGAAACGTCATTCGGAAATAATGTTCAATATCAGTGTGTCTTAACTATTCCAGAATCGTTACCTGATAGAATGTATAATGACGAGACGAATGCAGAGAGGAACGCAATATCTTATCCTACACGTGTATTTTATGATGGTTTAAGATCTCCCATAATACCCTATAAGGTGATGGCTTGGCATTGGAAGTATTTTAATGTGGATGAAATAGAATCGGAAAGGTCAGTTAGCCAAGGTGTTCTTTCGTTTTCTTTTAATGTAAATGCAGAGAGAAGTCCTGGCGAAGCTGCTTATCCAACAACAGTAAATATCAAGACTGTTCCAGATACTCTTTCCTGTGAATTAGAGAAAATATCTGAGACCCGTTATAAGTGTAAGGTTTACAACTTGATTGATGGAAATAATAGTATAGTAGTTCAGGTCAAAGAGGAAGGTTGTCCTCCGGCATCTTTTCCTTTTGACGTAACTTACACAAAACCAGTTGCCAGAACACGTAATAAGCCTGCGGTAAAAGAGTCTGTAACTATTACAAAACAGACAAAAAAGTCTACAAATTCTTCAAATATGATCTGGGGAATATAATATAGTAAACTTTCCATGAAGATTAAAATTGCAGCTGTTACCAATACTGGTAAAGAAAGGGAAAATAATGAGGATGCACATATCATGTGTCCTGATTTATTGCAGCAGAATTGGTCGCTTGAGGAAACTCCTACTTATATTTCACTCGGAGAATTTGGCTCCTTATTAGTGGTAGCTGATGGTATGGGTGGTGCAAATGCAGGAGAGGTTGCTTCTTCTATCGCTATAAAATCCATTCAAAAGACTTTCTGTAAAGTAAATATTGAGAACGCACTTAAAGAAGGCAAATTAGTTGAATTGATCCAATTAAGTGTGAAGGAAGCGAATGATGCCATTAATCAGAGAATATGGTATGACCCGTACACCTCTGGAATGGGAACTACTGTTGTGATTTGTTGGATAATAGGGAAGACTGCCTATGTTGCGTGGTGTGGTGACAGTAGGTGTTATGTATATAATCCGTTTGAAGGCTTAATACAGTTAACAAAAGACCATTCTTTGGTTCAGGAACTGATAGATAAAGGCGAAATTACAGAGGAAGAGGCTTTGACCCATCCTGACAACAATATTATTACGAGGGGACTTGGCGACATGGAATCCGAGTCAAAGCCAGACATTATAACTTGTCACATATCAATTAATGATATTATATTGCTCTGTAGCGATGGGCTATGTGGCTATAGCACTAACAAGGAGATAGAACGGGTACTTGATGCTAACAGTATCGATTTGATAAAATGCAGAAATAACTTGTTGAATCTTGCATTAGATGCAGGAGGGCAAGATAATATTTGTATCTCTCTTGCCTCAATGATTGATGATGAGCAAAGTCAACCTGCTGTACCCAATGCACTACAAAGAATTTGGATTATGATAAAGAGGGTATTTTGTCATCCCAAGCGCGTATAGGCTTATTTTCAGTCCTCTTCAAAGGTTTTGTTTTTGATGTATTGACCTGTTATCTCCTCCAGATAGTCGGTTCGCATAACCATCAGGAGATTGCGAGTAAATTCCAGAAGAAGCCCTTTGTAGTAGGTTACATCATTGTGGTTTGTCTTGGTAATACGTTCCCATAGTGTTTGTTCCTGGGCATCCTTGTATGCTGCTTCTATACCTTGCCAATCACTCTCTGTCATCAGCTTGCGCAAGAGTTGTTCCTCCAATACGAGAGGTGTACCCTTTAATTCGTCTGGTGCAGCATCTTTCCAGAGTTCCTCTAAGAATGCCCTGTACTCGGCCTCTACCTTTAGGGGTAGGTCTTTAGTATATTCCCCGATAGTTTCCGGTTGCTCAATAGCAGCCTCATGTACAAGGTTGCCAAAATACTTGTTGAGGAGTTCCTGTTCTTTCTCCTTACAGAGTTTGGTTATCTGTTCGTTTGTCATAATCCGTCAGACAGGCTTTTTAATCATAATTAATGTTTCGGGTGCAAATATACAAAAAACATTGAATATTGTGCATTGAACATGGAACATTTTTTTATCCTGAATAAAATGCCTTGAAATACGCTGAAGAGGCCTTTTAGGACTTGACGGTTTTGATTTATGTCAATAAAGAGGAAGTTTTTTGTGATTTTCTTTTGGGAAATTTGGCGCGTATATGAAAACCGACGTACCTTTGCACCAGAAAAAGAAAACATAGTGTTGTTAGTTTTAGTTTAAAGTTAAAGAAAAGTTTTTAGGTTAATTAGTTAAGGTAAAGATTTTTACTTTAAGAAGACGCAAGGTCTGCCGCGAGGTAGGCCTTAGTTGTTTTTTTACAGATGTACCTTTGCCATGGTTGCACAAATATTATTCTTTGTACAACCTTAGCAAAGCTTCCAGGTAATAGTAGTCGGCATAGATGATGCTGGCATCAATCTCGCTGCCAGCCGGATGATGCCCCGTCGAATGCATGAGGAAGGAGACATTCCTGTCACGACTCTGGTAGCGTTCGGAACTAAGGTCGCTGAGGATTTCAGCAGCAGCTTCGCGGTAGCCTTTAGAGGGCGCATACTTATTCAGTTCGAGTAGGGCAGAAGCTACGATACATGCGGCTGAGACATCCTTGGGACATTTCTCCTTCTCGGTCTTGATTCGAGGGTCGTCCATGTCCCAGAACGGGATATGGTCATCACTGGTTTCCTTAAGTCGTTTCAGATAGCAGTCTGTTACTTTCTGAGCAAAGTCGAGGAAACGCTGATCCCTGGTGTATCTGTAGACCATCGTATAGCCGTAGACAGCCCACGCCTGTCCGCGGCTCCACATAGACTGGTCGCTATAGCCCTGATGGGTAACGCCCTTGATGAATTTGCCCGTCTGAGGATTATAAACAGCTACGTGATAGCAGCTGCCGTCTTTGCGGAAGTGGTTCTTCATCGTTGTCTCGGCATGACGCACAGCTATATCATAGAGTTTTCTCCTTTTATCCTCTTTGCTGTTGTCGTCGCTCTTAGCAGCGGTGTTGTCGACGAGGCTTGCCCAGAACAGCAGTTCAAGATTCATCATGTTGTCCATAATGGTATTGTGCCCGCCATAATCCTTGACGTGTCTGGGCCAGGAGAGGATTGTGCCGACGTTGGGGTTAAAGAGTGTTGCCAGAGAATCGGCAGCACGCAGTGCCAGTTCCTTGTACTGTTGGTTCTTGTTCTGCTCGTAGCCCTTCAGCAATGAGTTGATGGTGATGAATCCCAAGTCATGATCGAAGACAGGCTGACTGATGACGGGTATGATAGCGTTGGTATATGCCTCGGCAACCTTACCCACGTATTCGCTCTTGTTGTAGCCGTATGTCATCCATAGAATACCGGGCCAGAAGCCACTGCACCATTCCTGGGGTTTAGCATCGCGAAGATTCCAGGTGTGCTGCCCGTTAAGAATGTTTCTGGGCATCATGGTGTAATTATACGGTTGCAAGGTTTCCAGCGCACGGTCGACCTGCGAAGAACAGTAGGCCAGGGACTGACTGGCAAGAGTGCTCCTGCTGTCCTTGCTGAAGACCACATTCCTGACGTGATTGCCCACGTACATCGGTACATAGTCGGCAGTAGAGTACCAAGTTGGTTTTCCTGGCATCTTCTCGTGCATAACTTGTCCGTTGATCTTCAGTCCCTCGAAGGTGATGTTACGCACTTGCCGTTCCTCGTTGTAGCCATTGATGAGACTCAGGCTCTTGGGCAGCTCGCCATAGTAGCGTATATTACGGAAGGTGATGTCCTCGACACCTCGTCCTGGAGCAGCACAATATTTCTGGTTATAGCCCACCTTTACCTGTACGATGCTTCCCTGCTCGATTTGCCCGATGCGGATATTATCGAAGATGACATCGCGTACAAGGTTGTTATCGCCGCAGTTGATCGCAAGACACCCCTGATAGTCAACTTGCGGCTCAGCCTGTCCGAGTATGTCGATGTTCTCGTAGCGCAGGTGTTCTACGGTGTCGCCGCGTTCAGCATTGCCGTGAATGCCGATGAAGATAGGGTGAGCCACGTCGGGCCAAAGGGTTGAGTTGCGCATTGTTGCGTTGCGTGTGCTGCCCCTGAATCCCTTACGTGTGGCATACGCTGTGGTGCAGTCGTCGCTGTTGCGGCAGAATACACGGTCGAGGAGGATATCGGAGCAGCCGCCGAAGACATTCAGGCCGTCGCCCCAGGAGGGATGTGAGATGCTACGGACATCGTGCAGGGTGACGTTATGCGATTCGCCGATAGGACAGGTGTTCAGCACAAGTCCGTCTATGAGCACGTTACGTGAGCGGTATACATGAGCACCCTCGTAGCCTCTTCCGGGACGGGCTATACCACGACCAAGAATGCTTACATCATGGCTGTCCTCTATGGGCAGGGTTCCTTCTATATAAACGCCGCCGGCAAGATAGATTACAGTCCCGCTCTCTACTTTACCCGACTTCCATATTTTCTCCAGCTGTTCCATTCCCTCCGTATGAATGGCTGATGGGGAAGGAGTGGAACTATAATAGCCGGGCGGGATGTAGATGAACTTGCGTCCCTGAGTTTTTGCCTCTTGCTCAGTTTCTTCCTTGCTTACTGGCGGTTTGGAAGTAAAAACGAGAAGGTTGTCGGTGATGCATCCGTCGAGTTCTACACTCACATTCTCTGGTTGGAAGAGCAGGAACTGCACGGTAGAGTCGTTCAGCACATTGGCTATTGTTCCCCGATAGTCGGGACGTATGCGAGCTGTCCGGAACTTTCTCTTCTTGCTGATGACCTTTACAAAGACATCTCCCGAAAAATCAAACATACAGTAGGATATCTCGCTTACTTTGTGCTTGTTGCCTCCAATAGAAGCATTTACCTTCGCCATATAGGTATCTACCTTTGTCCATTCCTTACTTCCGCGTGACTGTACAAATACATCGTAGTCATCCTTGAGCGGTGCTCCCTGGGGCGCAGGGTAAGTGAAGAGCTGATGCAAGCGTTTTCCT
>JAEEGL012657330.1_pt1 | contig 50239 bp, 41 predicted proteins | sample 9134231 | NCBI WGS metagenome assembly JAEEGL01 (sample SAMN16246548, study PRJNA631951) | gut metagenome | biome: gut microbiome; feature: rumen; material: fiber-attached | host: Bos | place: Iran: Karaj | collected 2018-10 | reverse complement strand
GTGACGAAAATCGGACGTAGTGAAATTGCTTTCGTGCGCCCTACTGCCGGTCATGCGTACTTGCTCGAAGGTTCACGCGACGGTCGCCAATGGGATCGTATCGCAGCTCATGGGCTGAAAAAATGCTCTCCACAGACGGACCAAATCGGCAAACGCTATCGTTACCTGCGTGTCACCATCACGGAAGGCATCAAGGGAATATGGGAATGGAAAACCTATAAATAATCGAACAATATGAACCTTTTAGAACTGACAAAGAAGCGTTACAGCTGCCGCAACTACCAAAGCAAGGCTGTAGAACAAGAGAAACTCGACTATGTGCTCGAATGTGTGCGAATGGCACCTTCAGCAGTGAACCGCCAACCTTGGCGTTTTCGCATCATCAGCAGCGAGGAAGGCAGACAGAAACTCTGCCAATGTTATAACCGCGAATGGATTACAACAGCTCCAACCATCATTATGGCATCCATCCTCCACGATGAGGAATGGGTACGATCGGACGGCAAGCATCATGGAGATATCGATATCGCCATTGCTGTAGAGCACCTTTGTCTGGCAGCAGCAGAACAGGGATTGGGCACATGCTGGGTTTGTAATTTCGACAAAGAGCGCTGTCACACACTCTTCCACATAGACGATCCAGAGGAGGTAGCTGTGCTGATTCCTATAGGATATGCTGCCGATCAGCCAAAAGAGAAGAATCGCAAGCCGATGAACGAAATCTGTAAATGCGACTGATATGAGACGAATGTCCTTCTATATGTTTGCCATCCTGATGATGACAGGATGCACTAAGCTGATTGCTCAACAAACCTACAACCTGACTACGCATCAGGCGAACAACGATGCAGGCACGATTGAGGTCTATCTGCCCAAGGCAGACCAAGCGAACGGTTGTGCGGTTGTGCTTTGTGCCGGTGGTGGTATGCGAGCATTAGCCTGGGATAGCGACGTGAAGCAAATGGCAGCATTCCTCAACGAGAGGGGCATCGCTGCGATCGGATTGAGATACCACCTGTATCCGCAAGGAGGAGGTGGAGCTCCGCAGGGAATGCGTATGGCACCTATGGTCGATGTAACAAAATTCAGTCAGTTTCCACAAGCAGATGCCAACCCCATGCACTACCCTGCTGGCGACTCTATCATACAATTAGCAGCCGAAGACGGCAAGGCTGCCATCCGATTCGTACGTCAACATGCAAAAGAATGGAACATCGACGAACACAAAATCGGTTTTCTCGGGTTCTCTGCAGGTGGAGGTGTAGCCATTGCTGCAACCATTCAGGCTGCAAACGAACAGGAACGCCCCGATTTCCTCTGTACCAACTACGGACCTTCACTCATGAAGGTGGTCGTTCCAGAACAAGCACCCCCATTGCTCATCATGACCAGAGCCGAACATCCAAACGTAGCTGCAGGTCTGCTTGCTCTTTTCCTCGAATGGAAGAAGGCTGGCAAAAATGCAGAAATGCACATGTATGGAGACGGAAGAGGACCTTATTCGCTGATGCAATCTACAGGACAGACCACCACTGAGGACTGGAGCCATCAGTTGATGCAATGGTTGAAAGCCAAAGGATTTGTCAAATAAAGAAAACGAAAAGCATTGAATGATCTATAAAGAACGAATTATCTGTTAATACCTAAATAATCTTTCAATATGGCTAAATTGGATATCTGGTGGTCATCGCTCACCATCGCACAAAAAGAGCGCATTGCTGCGAAAGCTGCGGCAAAAGACGGGAACGAAAATGCTGACGTACGCTACCCAGCATGTACCAAATGGTGGAACTCGATTACAGAAGAACGCCGTCAGTGGATTTACGACCACTGTACAGACAAGCATGGTCTTTTGCTTGCCAAGTGGAACGAAGGGAAAAGCATGAGCTACTAAAGCTCTCAACAAAAGTGATGCGCATGATTTATTTGGTCTTGCGCATTTTTTGTACTCGAAAAGACAGCTTTATTCTTCCGTAATGGCATAAAAACATGACTTTTATGCGGAGTAACTGACATTTTTTTGCTGAAAAGTATTATTTTTGGCTGAGAAGAATGGTTGTTTAACGTTTTTTCCGTATCTTTGCATTTTGAAAGGCATGAGAGTCACTTGTTCCCAAAGGGGAACAATAAGGACAAGTGCCAAAACAACAAATATTATTATTAATGAGTTTTATTGATTTTTTTAAAAAGAAGCAGAAGGCAAATGTGGGCGGCATGGAGGATTTCATGACCCTGATACGGGTTTACTTCCAAAGTGTACTCGCTTCGAACTTAGGCATATCGAACATGTCGGCCCTGCCCGACTTGATTGCATTCAAGCGTTCGCTCCATATTGCTACTGTGAATAACAAACTGGGGGTTGGTGAGAAAAAGGCATGTCAGAAGATGCTGCAAGACTTGTATGGCATCAGCGACAACTTTTTCAAGGAAATTGACCAAAGCATCAAAAAGAACTGCAGAAATGTGAACGACGTGAGGAACTACATGTTCATGTTCTCGGGATTCACGCAGGACTTAATGATGGTTGTGGGCAATATGATGAAATGGAAGTTCCGCATCCCTTCGTTCCTGAAAAAGGCGCTGAAGGTGATGGTAGAGAAAACCGTGAACGAAATCTTCACGAAAAACGACTGGAGCGACGATGGAGAGCGAAAAGCAGTCGCTGCTGTGCGTAAGTACCAAAAGGCATTGGGCTTCTCTGAGGCTTGGGTGAACGAATACGTGTACAACGTAATCACACTTGCCAAGAAAGAGCCAAAACCTTCGCAGGAGGAGATGGAGAAAGCGGAAGGAAAAATGAAGAAATAGATAGGTTCTAAGATATCTGCATTCAGACATGACAAGCGACGAGCAGCAGAAAATCCGAAATTTCGAGGCAAGAGTGAGACAACTGCTCCTGCAATACCGAAACCTTCAGGACGAGAATGCACGTCTGCAAGGCGAACTGGGAAAGAAGAACAAAGAAATTGCCCAACTCACCAGTCAACTGAAAGCGATGGACGAGAACTATCAGCATCTGAAAATAGCCAAGTTCGTGGAAATCAGCGATGGCGACATCAAAAGCGCCAAGCAGCGAATGACAAGGCTAGTGCGCGAAATCAATCGATGCATCGGACTATTAAACGCGGAGGAAGTGACAGTAGATGAACCAGACGAAAAGCAGGAACTACACTGAAATCCGAACGAGTAGACACATGGAAGCTAAGAAACTCACGATACACGTAAACATCGATAACTTGTTACTACCGATGACCGTGACGGACACTGAACAAGAGGCCGTCATACGTAAGGCTGCAAGCAATGTGAACCAGCAGCTCATTACGGTGCGTGAGCGTTATAAAAGCGTTCCAAACGACAGATACTACGATATCATGGTGATGCTCAACTCCGAAATCAAGGCCCTGACGGCTGAAAACAAGAACGACCAAAGTCCTGTTTACGGCATACTGGATTCACTTGAGAAAGAGATTGACGAACTCATCAAGAAATAGTCCTTCACACATCACTGAACAAGAATTTATCAAGCGCACATTTTCAGATTGCATGTATTTGCAAGCTGAGTTTGTGCGTTATTCATTAACATATAAACAATTAAACGACAATGGAAATAATAATTGCATCAGTAGCTGGTGGTCTTATCGTAGGAGCTGCTCTGGGATATCTGTTGTTCAGATATGTCCTCAAGCAGACATACAACCAGTCAATCAATAATGCCAAGAATGAAGCAGAAGCCATCAAAAGCAAGAAATTGCTCGAAGTTAAGGAAAAGTTTCTCAACAAGAAAGCCGAACTGGAAAAAGAAGTGGCTCAACGCAATTCAAAACTGCAACAGATTGAAAGCCGCCTGAAACAACGCGAGATATCACTCAATCAACGTCACGAGGAACTGATTCGCAAGAAACAAGAATGTGACAGCCTTACACAGAGTTTGGAAACGAAGATTGCCAACAATGACAAGAAACGAGCAGAACTCGAAGAACTGCAATCACAAGAACGTACACGATTGGAAGCCATCAGCGGACTTTCTGCAGACGAGGCGAAAGAACACCTCATGGAAAGCATGAAGGACGAAGCCCGCACTCAGGCACAGCAATATATCAACGAGATTGTTGACGATGCAAAGATGACAGCCAACAAGGAAGCAAAACGCATCGTGATACAAAGCATTCAACGTGTAGCAACAGAAACTGCTATCGAAAACTCTGTGACGGTATTCCATCTGGAAAGCGATGAAATCAAAGGACGTGTTATCGGACGCGAAGGACGAAATATCCGTGCTCTCGAAGCAGCAACTGGTACAGAACTCGTTGTGGATGATACACCAGAGGCAATTGTCATCAGCGCTTTCGACCCCGTACGCCGTGAGATCTGCCGCCTGGCACTCCATCAGTTGGTAGCCGACGGACGTATCCACCCTGCACGTATCGAAGAAGTAGTAACCAAGGTAAAGAAACAACTAGAAGAAGAAATCATCGAAACAGGTAAACGTACTGCCATCGATATGGGTATTCATGGTTTGCACCCAGAACTGATTCGTATCATCGGAAAGATGAAGTACCGCTCATCATACGGACAGAACTTGCTGCAACATGCACGAGAAACAGCTAACCTCTGTGCCATCATGGCAGCAGAACTAGGACTGAACCCAAAGAAAGCACGTCGTGCCGGATTGCTCCACGATATAGGAAAGGTGCCTGATGAAGACCCAGAAACACCACACGCACTCTATGGAGCCAAGTTGGCAGAACAATGCAAGGAGAAACCCGATATCTGTAATGCAATCGGAGCACACCACGACGAAATGGAGATGACTACCCTACTCGCCCCAATCGTACAGGTTTGTGATGCGATTTCTGGTGCGCGTCCAGGTGCTCGCCGTGAAATTGTCGAAGCATACATCAAACGTCTGCACGACCTCGAGGACCTAGCGATGAGCTACCCTGGAGTTACAAAGACCTATGCCATCCAGGCAGGACGCGAACTCCGCGTCATCGTCGGAGCCGACAAGATTACAGATGCAGAAACTGAGATTCTCAGCAATGACATCGCAAAGAAGATTCAGGACGAAATGACCTACCCTGGACAAGTAAAGATTACCGTAATCCGCGAAACACGTGCTATCAGCTTTGCAAAATAATAATCAACCAATGCGACTGTTGCTCTCCATATCCCTATTTGCTGCAGCAATGCTTTGCAACGCTCAAGTTTCACGACTTGGGACAGATGTGACGTATGCTGTCGAAGGGCATGTGGAAACAAGCGATGGCGATTACGCTCCGTTCTGGTTCAGCAACAACAAGTACGGATTGTCAACGCTTGACCCACATTCCGGATATGTAAGAGCTTCTGTCAAACGAGCCATTGAAGTTGACTCTACACGTCAATGGGCTATTGGCTATGGTGCCGATTTAGCAGTTTCGCATAACCACCCAGCAGATTTCGTCATACAGCAGCTATATGGTGAAGCCAAATACAAAGGATTGAAACTCATTGTAGGTTCTAAAGAACTACCGATGCCGTTTGCAAATCCCGAACTGAGTTCCGGCGATATGGTCATGAGTACCAATGCACGCCCCATCCCTCAGATACGTTTGGAAATGCCCGACTTTTGGAACATTCCCGGCACAGACGGATGGGTGGGTGTAAAAGCACATATCGCTTACGGATGGTACACGGACAATCGCTGGCAACGTAATTTTGCAGGACCCAATAAACGCTACACCAACAACTCGCACTATCACAGCAAAGCGATCTTCTTCAGAATCGGTAACGAACAGAAGCTGAAGTTGACCTTTACAGGAGGAATCAAAGTTGACTGCCAGTTTGGTGGTGAAGGATGGAACCTTACCCAGCGTATGGATGACAATAAAATCATCGACCTTTCGTATGTAAACATGAACAATGGAGTGAAAAGCTATTGGAATGCTCTTGCGTTCGGAGGATGCGATCCTAACGATGGAGACTTCAAGAATGTTGAAGGCAACCATGTAGGAAGTTGGTATGGGAACCTGAACTACAAAGGTAAGGGATGGTCTGTCCGAGGCTATTTCCAACATTACTTCGATGACCACTCACAGCTGTTCATGCAATACGGATGGAAAGATATGTTATGGGGAATTGAAGGTCATCTGCCGAAGAATCCATTCGTAAGTACTGTGCTCGCTGAGTTTATTTCTACAAAAGACCAAACAAGTGCTGTCTATCACGATGCAACCCCACAGTTCCCAATGCAAATAAGCGGTAAGGACAACTATTATAGCCACATGGTTTATGGTGCATGGCAGCACTGGGGTATGATTATTGGAAATCCGCTACTCATCTCACCTGCATACAACAACACAAGGCTAATAGAAATCTATCATAGCCGTATTAAGGCCATACATTTGGGAATATCGGGTAACCCATCGAAGAGCATCCACTATCGCTTGCTCTACACCCACATGCGTTCATGGGGAACCTACGACTACCCTTTGGCTGACACAAAGCACGCCAACTTCGTATTAGCAGAAATGACACTAAAGCCAAAGCAGCTGAAAGGATGGTCTCTTACTGGTGCGTTCGGAATGAACAGCGGAGACTTGCTCAAGAAAACTACAGGAGGTTCAATCTCCATTAGAAAGGAAGGACTAATAAAGTGAATAGTAAAAAGTGAAAAATAGCTTCAAACATAAAACCAATAGGCAAATTCTGATGCCCCTACTCTGTCTGCTTGTAAGCCTGAGTACATCGTGTAATAAAGTGGACGAAAACGGAGACTTCGACGGCAACTGGCAGATGACAGAATGGCGCAGCAATGCAACAGGCGAAGTGTTAGCAACTCGTTATACACGTAGAATATTCTATGCTGTAAAGCTGAACATCTTACAGATGCGCGATCACGATCTCACTTACGACACTTGGCATCTCTCATATTTCCATCGAGCAAACGATTCCTTATATATAGATAAGGTGTACCATCGTCCTTTCGACAAAGAAGAGAATGTTGATTCGCTCGCCATCTATGGTTGTGCTCCCGAAGGAAGTTTTGCATTTCTCAAGCTCACTCACAACGACATGATATTGAGAAACTCACTCTACACACTGACTTTCAGAAAATACTAAAATAAAAAGGTCTGCACTAATAAAAAAAGGTCTGCAGTTGCAGACCTTTTTCGTTTTCTTTATTTCACTCTGATAACCAAATACTTGGAAACACTCCAGAACTCAGGAGCATTCGTAATCCGTAACGTGTACTCACCCTTCGAATCTTTCAACAAAGAATACGAGCCTTCAGGATGGGTTGTCAGCAATTTAGCAGACTTAGAATTGAGCGGAATCACATTCACCTTCCGAATGTCAATCTTCGTGAAATAGTCAGCATCAAAGTCTTTTGACTTCAACACATCTCCATCGACCAAAATACGATGCTGCTTCAATTCCTTAGTTGTTCCGAACATATACCAGGCAGTATTCAGCTGTGCATCTTGGTTCTTGGCAATCTCGGCATTCATCTCGCTTTCTGCTTTTACCTGAGAGTTTTCTGTCTTTAGCTGTTCGACCGACTCTCCCAACTCAACAATTTTGATGTCGCGCTCTGCTATCTGCTGACGCAAGTCATCCAACTCCTTCGTTTTCTGCTCCAACTGCTCTGTAAGTTTATTGATTGCTGCCTGCAACTTACTTGCATTCACGCTGCTTGACTTCAGTTTCTGCTGAAGATCCTCAATTTTACGACGGTTCTCAAGCAGTGTGGACTCAATAAACTCCATGTTTTCTGCAATATTGGCTTTTGCATCATTGCCCTCTGCATTCTCGCTGAGCAGGTTCACCCTACCCTCTGCCTCATTGATTGCATCAAATCCTTCTTGAATCTCGTTGAAGGCATCCATCATCTCATTTAGTTCTGTGTCCTTCTGGTCAAGCAAACTCTGAAGCGAATCCAACCTGGCATCTTCCTCGGACACTTTACTTCCTTTAAACATCTGTTCGCATGATACCAACATTGCGGCACATACGACTAAAAGCAAACTTTTTTTCATAACTTTTCTATTATTTAAAAACTAACTAATTTACTTATCACACCCAGCAACAACTATCACAAACTCTCCTTTGGGTTCATGCTCCCTAAAATGCTGAAGTACCTCAGACACAGTTCCTCGGACACTTTCCTCGTGAATCTTAGATATTTCACGACAACACGACACCTGTCTGTCCTCACCAAACACTTCTGCAAACTGCTCAAGTGTCTTCACTACCCTATAGGGCGATTCGTAGAACACCATCGTACGCATTTCGTCTTTCAATTCCGCAATGTGCTTCTGTCTTCCTTTCTTTTGAGGCAGGAATCCTTCGAACACGAACTTGTCGCAAGGAAGCCCCGATGACACCAATGCCGGCACAAATGCTGTAGCTCCAGGAAGCGTCTGCACTTCAATCCCGTTCTTTACACATTCACGTACTAACATGAATCCTGGGTCGCTGATACCTGGCGTACCTGCATCACTAATCAATGCAGCTGTCTGTCCAGCCAACAGCCGTTCTACGACCTTCTGACAGGTCTGATGTTCGTTGAATTTATGATGAGAGTGCAACTCATTCTTTATCTCAAAATGATGAAGCAACACGGATGATGTACGCGTATCTTCCGCAAGGATAAAGTCAACTTCTTTCAGAACTTTTATTGCCCTGAATGTCATGTCTTCCATATTCCCTACCGGAGTAGGTACAACAAATAGCATCCCTGTTTGCTCCATTACTTATTCACTATTTGACGATAAACTTACATGAGCCTGTCACACCATTGGCACCTGTGACGGTTGCTACATACACACCCGAAGGCAAATTGCCGACATAAGTCGAAACCTCACCTGCTTGCAGATTCAAAGACGTTGTATAAACCTGCTGACCTACGGCTGTGTAAATCTCCAATTGTGCTGACATATTTTGCTCGCCCTTCACACATACATACCCATCCTCATAGACAACCGTCATCGAACCATTAGTAGCGAAAATAGGCTGTATGCCCGATTCTGTTCCATGATCGCTATACAAACTATCGTATGAGCCAATAAGGTTGCTGGCTGCGATGGTCGGATTGCCAAGAACATAGACAGCTGTTCCTCCATCTGGATAAAGTCCTACCGTCTCTCTCTCCGTATGGGCGCAGTAGTTCAATGTATCTGCCCAACTTCCGTCTGATGCTGTAAGGACCACTGCACCTCCTTCAGCTGCCAACTTGAACGAAGCGTGGAGTTGAGATATAGGTTCGAGTTTGTCGCACCATATTATCTGGAATCCATGAGCTGGGATAATTGTATTCACACCCTCAGTTGCAACAATCTGCGACTTCTGTGGCTTATTCACATTATCGCTGATATACATACCTGCAAGGTCGATATCCTCATCGGTCGTGTTATAGAGTTCTACCCAATCGTTACGCTTGTTGTAGTCATTTACATAATAACTGTTCGATGCGCTGACTTCATTGATGCGAACAGGCACAATTCCTGCTGCAAGTAGCTCTGCTTCGCTCAGTCGTTCATAGCAAGCGGTCAAACTATGTGACCCACTTTCGGGTAATATATACTCTTTGTCCGTACTTACATATTCTGGTTCTTCAGAGCTTTCACGAGGACGAGAAACCGTGATGGATGCGTCAAACCAAAGGTCCGATGATGTGCTGTTACAGTTGTGTACTTCTACAGTAATGACATTCACACCATATCGCAACAACGATGGGTCAATCTCCATCGAACCTACATAAGGTTCCTCACCCTCATACGTGTTGTCATAATATGTCTGCACATAATCACGATATTTTGCACCTGAAGGCATGTGATACGTACCCAGTTCCTTACCGTTCAGGTAAACAATCATTCCGTCGTCCAACTCATAATTGAGCACATACGTCTCGTTGTCTGCTGGTGTAGCATTGAACTCTTTTCGGAAATAATAGGTAGGTCTTGAGTTGCCATTCTCATCTGTCTTCGTCAGAACGGTAGTAGCTCTCGACATCGGACGTCCGTTGTTGCCGAATCCGAAAGGTGCCTTACCCGTTGACCACTTCGATGTGCTGTATTTGGTTGTTTTCCAGTTCTCTTCGTCGAGCGAACCGTTCTGGTAATAATACCAGTTCTCACCCATACTGAATACATTGTTTGTAATCGTTTCATCCATTTCACCCTCTTGCCATCCAAGGAAGCGATAACCAGCTAAATCGTAAGCTCGCAGGGTATCTGGTGCAAACAAATAGCCATTGAATATCGCATTGGGCACATCTATTCCGTTGATGGTGAAGCGTCCGCCCTTCACATTTGTGCTGAGTTGAACTGCCTGTATCTCCTTGCCTGTAAGACCAAACCGGCGATATGCCCTCATTACACTCATCATCCTCGATTTGAACTGTCCCGTAAGGGCGTTGATGATACCTTGCGAACGTTCTTTGTTGTTACCCACAGGATCGTTGCCTTCCCACCTAAGCGCCGTACGTCGTTCCTCTGCGAGTTCGTTCACAATGCGAGCAATCTCTGCATCATCACGGAACACACATCCTCCTACGATGCAATAGGTATCTATGAATTTTTTACGGAACTTATCGTTCTCCAACATATTCAGGAACATCGTCACAAGCTCAACTTCCTTTGTGAGGCTCGAACCGTTATACTCTGGACGACCATAGAACGTATTGGTACGCTTTCCTTCAAAATCGTTGAAGATGTTGTTGCCAGTACGATCCACACAGTTGTCAAGGTCGAATACCATGAAGTGGAACTTCCCATCGTTTCTGTCGCGGAATCCCTTGCAGTTATTGTGTGGCCAATCCCAGTCGTTCAGGAAGAACTTATAGGCAAAATAGTTGGTGTAGTCGTCAATATCCACAATGTCGCATATCTTGCGATAGATCTCTTCGTTCTGAGGATCATTGGCCAAATCATTGGTCAAATCGTACCAATAGTCAAATGCGTCACGAGTTCCACTCTTCTGCACATAACCCGAATCCACACTCATCTCAAACGAATCAATCATATCGTTATCCGTTCCGAGATTCGCATACGCCCAGTGTTTGTTGCTGGGTTCACGCATATTCAGCATACCGATGTGCTCACCGTTGACAAATACATGAGTTGGCTGAACCGCCTGCAAGTTGAGCTTGAAACCCGACTGTCGGGCAATCTCCTGAAGCGCCACGTCCTTCAAACGATATTTGTTGTAATTGTCATTACCACCGTTACGAAGCAAAATGCTTTTGTTACGGTTATAAGGTTTGTTCTTGAAGAACGTATAGTCGTACTTACTGTCACCCAACACACTGTTTGCCTTCAGCTTAAACGACTTAGGCAGATACTTGCGGCTCCATCCACCTGCAATCGAGTAATACACCTCACGATTCACCACTTCCTCGTTATCCACGATATACTCGAAGTTCACAGGACGATCCCACTCCATGTTGAAGTTGCGCTTCGTGTAGTCCTGATTGGCTGTCTTACCGTTCGTACCAGTAACATACACACCTATTTCGTCATCATACAAGTTCTTTGGATCTGTTACTACAGACACCACTGGCAGGTAGTAATCCCTGTCTCTGTAAATATACGAGCGAGTTACCACTGCACTTGGCAGGAATCCACTCTTGAAGGCACGGAATCTGAACGTCGTTGTTTCCGACACCGTAAAATGTCCATCCTTGCTCTCCGTTCCGTTTGTCTCGGTTGGAGTCGTTCCGTCGGTCGTGTACATCAAAGTAGCCCCTTGAGGAATCGTCACATGCACATCGAGCGGAGAGTTAAACAAAGTACCTGGCTGGTTCACGATAGGAGCATCCAGTTGCTCTGTAGCAAACCTACTCGATTGGTTCGACCCACTTGGAGTCGGATCGGATGTCCATCCCCATTCGTCGCCACCATCGGTCTTGCGGGCATACGACGTACGCATACGAGCTGCCGGATAGTCCTGACTCACCAGCAGGTTACCTTGATCGTCAGAGATATAAATCGTACCTCCATCTGCATTCAATTCCATGTTCACCTGTGTGTTAAGCCAATGCTCACCAACATCCTTACGCGTGTCTGCATGTTCAAACCACAATGTGAAGAACCCATGAGCCGGAACACTTCCAATTCTCCTCGGCAGCATTGCCTTCTTCAGGTTGTCAGGGTCGTCACTCACCCAGTAAAGCCCGATATTTGCCGATTGGTTTGTCGGATTATACAGTTCCACCCATCCACCATAGTTCCATGAAGGGTCAACAAACATATCCACATTGGCAACCATGATTTCGTTTATGATCATCGACTCTTTCGAGCCTCCCGAATAGTTCACCGTCACTTTTGCATACGCTGACAAGTTCGAGCCGTCAGTCGTCGTTGCTGTAATCACAGCCGTACCACGACCTACGCCCGTCACCTGACCGTTCGCATCAACAATCGCAACATCAGGTTTCGATGACTCCCACACCACCTTCTGAATCGTTGCGTCAGCAGGCAACAGCTTAGCAGTAAGCGCCACTGTCTCGTCAACATTTATACCGATAGTCGCTGGAGTGATATCAATGGATTTAACAGCCACCAACTCACCCATATATTCCAGTTTCCAGTTGTCACAACAAGTCCATTCGTTGCTGCCGCTGTTTCCCCAGCCGCCCCAACCGCCCCATGGGTCGTCGTTCGAGCCTTGGAACTCATACTGACTGATACCAATCATCAGATATCCATCTGCACCAACAGTCACCTCAACCGAATTCACATAGTAGCCTGCATCAAACCAATTCTTGGCAGCCGATTGCGTGTTAGGGATATAACCACTTGCTACCTGTGAGCTACCGCCCCCCAAATCCTTTGCCGATGCACCGCTGGAAGCCAACGCTACAAACGAAGAAACAGATTCACTGCTCGATTCGGCATACAGCAACACCTTCTGATACTGTTCGGGGTTGTCGCTCGTAAAGTGAGAATAGTCATCGCTTGCACTACCCGAACGATAGAAAGCCTGCACACTCACCCTGTAACGTCCAGGCACCAAGTCGCTCAGCGTCTGATACGAGTCAAATGTACGCTGATAATGCTCACCATTCTCTCCAGAATTACCACTGATGCCGAATGTCGTACCTTCCCAACCGTCAACACTGTTATTATCAAAGCGAGGATTCTTCACGTAATTGTCAGTCACGTCAATCCAACCCGTCTGAGCCATCAAGAATTGAGTAGTCAATAATGCAATTGTTAATAGACAAGTAATTTTTTTCATTTTCCTCTTGATTAGTATCGTTTCTGATTGTTCATTTTCTTTCTCTGCTGCAACAAACTTTCTCCTCCTTTTGGAGGAGGAAACAAATTTTCATTGCAAAGTTACACATAATAAACAAAACAGAATCACAAATTAACAAAAAACAACCCAACACCCCCAAAAACAACATCTCTTAACACGCTCTTTGCCTTTCAACCAACAACATTATAAAAAAAAGGAGAGGCGAAGCTCCCCCTCTTTCTAAGTATTCGGAATATTCTGAGTATACGGAATACTCTGAATATTCGGATTACTCATACCATACTATTTTTCTCGCTTACATAGTTACCACATTCCCACAAAACTACAAAAAAAATTTGCAGCCCCTAGGGGTAACAAAAATTCCCCTTAAGGGGAACAAAAAACAGGTCTAGAGGACGGAAGCCGGCAACCAGAATCGAAGCCTGAAAACAAGGTGCGAAAAAAAGGAAGTTAAACACTTCTTCATCTTAAACAAAGCGTTCTTTGACATATTGGTACAAGAAAAGAGCTGTAGAACTAAGAAGGTTCATAATTCAAGGTTCATGGTTTATGGTTCAAGGTTCATGGTTCAAGAACCCCGTTGTGGCTAAGAGTTATAGTAGAAAGAAAGGAGAGCCGCAGCTCCCCTTTTTAGGTTTCAAGTTTCAAGAACAAAAATCGTAAATATCAGAATGATATGACGAATGAGCCTCCGAGGATGAATGTGTGACGGTTCTTCTTGATGCTATGTGACTCAACAAACTCACTCTGCTCAGCAGGTGAGAACAACTCGCGCAACGGTGTGGAAATGCCTGGCAAACCCATATCGACGGCATCTAATATGAACATGGCGGGATTGTAGGACATCGTGTAGGTTTTGCGAGTGTAGTCGTAGTCGAGGAACAAACGCCATGCATAGTTTTCCTTGTATGCGTAGGTCAGCGAGATACCTGTACCGACCTTAAAGGTGTTGTTTCCTCCAAGTGTGAAGTAATCCCATTCGCTTGTGTATGTTCCTGGTACTGGAATTGAGTTCGTGTAAATTTTCTCGTCATCATCATCGGTGACTGTTGTGATGTCAAAGAGTCGTTTTCCTCCTGTTGCAGTTGCATTCAAGTCAACCTCTTGCATGATGCTGCGTCCAAAGAGTAGCTTGGAACCAAGGGCGAAACGACGTGAGAGTGGCAGATTGAAATATACTCCAAGATCGGCAGCAAACTCAGTGAGGTGGTCGCTCTTGATGGTGAAACTGGCATCTTGGATCAATGGTCCTCCATTGTTATCTCCATCGATGAACGTGCGGAAGTCGGCATCTGTATCGTAATCGTCGCCATAGAGTCCTTCAATCAGGTCGTTCCATGCATAGGATTCGATACCGTCCCAACCCTTAATTGGAGAACTGTTGACACGCAGACGTCCACCTAATCCGAGGTATTTGTTGAAGAAGTAGGCTCCTTCGACTCCTACGGCTGTGGATGTTCCGAACCTGATGTTGAGCACATTATCGCCGTCGAAGTCGGTGAGTTCGAACTTCGACATGTCAAAGTCTAAGTTCTTAGAACCGAAACCGAGACCCATGGATACGGAGAAGAACGAGGGGTTGTAGATGATGCTCTTATCGCTACTGATGTCGCCTCTCAAGAGTCCTCGATGCTTGAAGATGAGGTCGCTGAAAGCATAGGCCAACTCTCCCGACATGATACCGATACCGGCTCCAGAGAGCACATCGGATACCCAGTGACGGTTGTTGAGCACACGCATTACTCCTGTAGCTGTAGCTACTCCGTAGCCAGCTACTGAGTACCAGGGTGAACGGGTCAATCCATATTCTTTATGCAGGATAGTTGCTCCGACGAAAGCAGTTGCTGTGTGACCTGAAGGCCATGAGTTGGCTGTACTTCCATCGGGACGCATCTCCTTGGCGGTGTATTTTATGCTGTTGACGAAGCCTGCCATCAATCCATAAGACATCGCTGTGCTTGCAAGGAAGCGCCCCCAATCGGAACGTCCTTCGACTCCTGCCAGTTTCAATCCGACGGTCATAGCTGGTCCGAAGAACTGGGTATAGTCGTCGATACCTGTCTTGAAGTCGGTGAGCAGGGTGTGACGGTTGTCCTTGGTGTTCTGACGGAACGACTTCTTCTCACCCTTCGCAATGATACCAGCCACAAAGAGGGGAACTCCGGCAAAGGTGAGGTCGTTCATGAACTTATAGGGTTTGACATCGGGATTGGTTCGCATCCAAGTAAACGTGAATGGCTTCGTAACCATTCCTGTCATACTTGTTACGCCAGCCATTTCTTGACGTTCACTCTTCAGAATTGGTGCTTCGGGAGCTGCTTGATGACGGGCTTTTGCGCCAAACACCACTCGTGAATCCAACTGTGGAACGGTAATGGTGAGGTCGCGTACTGGCAGTATTTCATCTGCATATGCAGAAAGGCTAATGCCGCATAGCATCAGGAGGGCAGCACACATCCATAGTAAATTTTGTTTCATATTCAATATCTTAAATTTGGGTTGTTCGTACAATGATAATTAAACACAATCCTTAGTTGATGAACAGCAGTTCACGATACTTGGGGAGCGGCCATAGGTCGTTATCAACCACCTCTTCGAGCTTATCGATGGGGCGACGGATGGCGAAGAGCGACTCGGCTATGTCGTAGTAAGCAAGGGCTTTCGCGTATTCATCGTCTATCTTGTTGGCTGCCTTGCGCGCTTCCACCATCGATGCACACTTGGTGCGGATGTCCTCTATCAACGTCGTTATCTTCTGTAGCAAATCCAATTCGGTAGCAGCCATCGTCGTAAAGTCATCGGGATAGACGGCTTTCAACTGGGTGATGATTCCAAGCAGACGACTCTTGTAGGCAAGGGCTGCAGGGATGATGTGGTTGATGGCCATACGTCCCATGACGCGTGCCTCGATCTGCACTTTCTTCGTGTAAGTCTCCCACTTCACTTCGTTGCGGGCTTCGAGTTCTGCCTTTGTATAGACACCCGTACGGGCGAACATTTCAATCGTTTCGGGTTTTGTAAACTCCTTGAACATGCGTGGCACACAGGTCTCAGTATCCAATCCGCGACGCTGGGCTTCGGCTTTCCATTCATCGGTATAACCGTTTCCGTCGAAGCAAACGGTGTCGATGATACTGGCTATCATGGGTTTCAGTGTGTCCATCACTGCGATGTTCATGGGTTTGCCTGCTGACATCTCTTGATCGACGAGCGACTTGAAGGCGACGAACTGATCGGCTACTGCTGCGTTGAGCGTAGTCATGGCTCCTGCACAGTTGGCACTCGAACCGACGGCTCGGAACTCAAAGCGGTTGCCCGTGAAGGCAAACGGAGAGGTGCGGTTGCGGTCGGTGTTGTCGATGAATATCTCGGGTATCTCGACCAATCCTACTGATGCTCCTTTCTTGCCTGCAATTTCGATCGGTGTGTCTGATGGTACTTCGAGCAGCTTACGCAGCACGTTCGTCATGGTGTGTCCCAAGAAGGAGGATATGATGGCTGGAGGGGCCTCGTTGGCTCCCAAGCGGTGAGCGTTGGTTGCTGTAGCGATAGAAGCTTTGAGCAGGGCGTTATGCTTCTGAACGGCTACAAGCACATTGACGAAGAAGGTGACGAACTGGAGGTTGCCCATCGCGTCCTTACCTGGAGCAAGCAACAGGGTTCCGGTATCGGTACCAAGCGACCAGTTGTTGTGCTTACCGCTTCCGTTGATGCCTGCAAAGGGTTTCTCGTGGAGCAGAAGTACAAAGCCGTGCTTGCGGGCGATGTTGTTCATCAGATTCATAATCATCTGGTTCTGGTCGTTCGACAAGTTGGTCTCTCCATAGATAGGAGCCAACTCAAACTGATTGGGTGCCACCTCGTTGTGACGGGTTTTCAAAGGAATACCATGACGGTAGCCCTCTATCTCGACTTCCTTCATGAACTCCATCACACGCGAAGGGATGGCTCCGAAGTAGTGGTCGTCCAGCTGCTGATTCTTTGATGATTCGTGTCCCATGAGGGTACGACCTGTAAGCATGAGGTCGGGACGGGCAGCATAGAGATCCTCGTCAACCAAGAAATACTCTTGTTCCCATCCGAGATACGAGAAGACCTTACGCACCTTCGGGTCGAAGAGCTTACATACAGCCACAGCTGCATCGTTGACTGCCTTGATTGACTTCTTCAGCGGAGTCTTGTAGTCGAGTGCCTCACCCGTGTAGGAAATGAACACGGTAGGTATGCAGAGTGTGTCGTCCTGAATGAACACAGGCGATGTAGGATCCCATGCCGTATAACCTCTTGCCTCGAAGGTGGCACGTATGCCTCCGTTTGGAAACGAACTGGCATCAGGTTCCTGCTGACTAAGTGACTTACCGTCGAATTGCTCAATCATGCCGCCTTTCTTATCGTATTCCATAAAGGCATCATGCTTTTCGGCTGTTCCCTCTGTGAGCGGTTGGAACCAGTGGGTGACATGCGTTACCCCACACTCCATAGCCCAAGTCTTCATCCCTTCGGCTACCTTATCGGCAATTGCCCTATCAAGCGGTTGTCCGTTATCGATGCAATCTACCAAATCATTATAGGTAGAGACATCCAGATAATGACGCATCTTTTCACGGTTGAACACCAATTCTCCGAAATATTTCGAAGGACGCTCCTTAGGAGCATTTACCCTCAAAGCCTTCTTCTTGAAGGCATCTTGTACAACGTCAAATCTCAGCTTGCTCATAAAAGTTGTTAATTTTGGTTGCAAAGTTATAAATAATTTGCCAATTAGCCGTTTACTCTCGACAATTTTTCCACGAATTCAGCAAATATTTTTTGACAAAAACAAGATATGCATACAAACAAAATGCAAAATGAGAATCATGGAACAAAAAATTGGAATTTCTTTCACCTTATTTATTATATAAAAGAAGATTTCATGGGGCGATTTAAGTTTTCTGTCAATTCATTAAACCTTTTTAATTTTACCACGTCATAATAGCGTAATAAATTTAAAAACAATGAAAAAATTAATTGCACTCGCTTTATTAGTAGTGTTCGCAGGTTTGACAGCAACAGCTCAAACCGCAACGAAAACAACCAAGAAAACAAAAGCAAACGTAACAGGTTTCGTAAAGGATTCTGAAGATGGAGAAGCATTGGTTCGTGCGACAATCCAGATTATGTCGGAAGACACAACCAAGATGATCGCCGGAGGAGTTACTAACACCCTCGGTGGTTACACCATCAAAAATGTGGAAGAAGGTACGTATATCGTAAAGATCTCATACCTGGGTTACCACAACTTTACTCGTAAAATCACTGTAAGAAATGCAGAGACGATTCACAACGTGGGTACTACCCTGCTGATTCCGAACACCATCCTGATTGAAGGAGCGGTCGTAGAAGCAGCACTTCCTCAGATGGAAGTAAAGGAAGATACCCTGATCTTCAACGCCGATGCATTCAAGGTACCAGAAGGCTCTGTGCTCGAGGACCTCGTGAAGAAACTCCCTGGTGCAGAAGTAAGCAGCGATGGTACTATCAAGATTAATGGTAAGACCATCAGCCGTATCCTCGTAAACGGTAAGGAATTCTTCTCGAACGATAAGGATATGGCCATGAAGAACATCCCAACTGAAATCGTAGACAAAATCAAAACATACGACCGTGCATCTGACCAGGAACGTCTGACTGGTATCCAAGACGGTAATGAAGAAACCGTGATCGACCTCACCGTGAAGAAAGGTATGAACAAAGGTTGGTTCGGAAACTTCGACCTTGGTTATGGTACAGAAGACCAGTATGCTAACCGTATCAACTTGAACCGCTTCATCGACGATAACTTCCAGGCATCTATCATCGGTAACATCAACTCCAACGGAGGTGGTGGTATGGGAATGGGCCGTGGAGGCGGCGGTGGCGGCGGCGGTAAGCGTCGTAGCGGCCAGGTCGGTATCAACGCCGTAGCTTCTAAGGAACGTAAGTATGAGATTGGTGGTAACGTTCGTTACAACGCCAACAAGAGCGAGAACACCAGCAAGTCATCTTCTGAGAACTATCGTATGGATAACGTAACAGGTAACAAGATTACCACTTACTCAAACCGTCTGAGCGATAGCCGTAACCACAGCGATAATGCAAATGCTGAGTTCCGTATCGAGTTGCAGCTCGACTCACTCACCACAATGCTTATCCGTCCTGTATTTGGATTCGGTAACTCATTCTCAACCAGTGAAGGTCTCAACAACCAATTCAATGCCGATCCATATTCAATCCCAGGTATTGAAAACGAATTCGAACAGGATAACCTGATTCCTAATTCAATTCGTACGAACCGCAACAGGTCGAACTCACTGTCATTCAGCGACAACAAGCAGATCAGTGCAAACATGACCGTAAGCCGTCGTTTCAAGACTCGTAACCGTAACCTCTCGTTCAACGGAAGCTTCAATTGGAACACAAGCGACGGAAGCAACTTCAACGTATCGAATGCTACATACTATCAGGTTAAGAGTACGGTGACTGGACAAGACAGTGTACGTCCACAATTCCGCTACCGTCTGTCACCAACTACGAACAGAAGCTTCAGTGCAGGATTCACATACAGCGAACCTATCGCAACCAACCTCATCCTGCAGACAAGCTATAGCTTCAGCTACAACTATCGCAAGAACATGAGCGACACATACGACCTGATCAACCGCTATGTGAAGGATGCAAATGGAGATTTCATCACAGTATCCAACTACAACCCAAGAACTCAAAAGACAGAGATATCTAAGATTCAGCAGTCAACTCAGTGGGCAACTCTCGGTGACTCATTGTTGGAGAATCTCGGTATGCTTCCTGACTGGTATTTGAATGGCGACCAAGAGCTTTACCTGAGCGACGACCTGACCAACCACAACAAGAATGTGGATACCAACCACAACATCAACCTTCAGGTTCGTTGGAACTCTAACTTCATCACCTCATCAATCGGTGTACAGATGGTTCCACAGAGCCAGCACTTGGAGCAGAACTACATGGGTGTACCTATCGATACAACTCGTCACTTCTTCCGCATCTCTCCTTCACTACAGTTCCGTTACAGATTCAACCGTCAGAACCAGCTGAACTTCTCATACCGTATGAACATGAATCAGCCAAGTATCACGGACATGATCAACATCGTGGATGACAGTAACCCAATGAACATCCGCATGGGTAACCCAGAGTTGAAGAACTCATTCAACCACAACTTCTCACTCGGTTGGAACAACTATGTAACCGCTACCATGCAGAGCTACAACGTAAACGCATCGTTCAGCATGACATCTAACAACGTAAGTAGCCGTACACAGTATGATGCACAGACAGGTAACTCAGTCACAATGCCTATGAACATCAGCGGTAACTGGAACACAAGTGTGAACTTCGGATTCAACACCCCACTCTTCTCTAACGAGCGACTCATGTTGAACACCAGCACACGTGCAAGCTACAACAACAACGTAAGCTACCTCTCTCGTCAAGCTAAGGATGCAAACGGAAACGCAATCATCATCGGTTACAACGAGCAGAACAGACCTATCTTCCAGTATGACGACTTGAAGAACCAAACCAACAACCTCACACTGGGCGAGAATATCAGCATCAACTACCGTCAAGACTATTGGGACATCCGCGTTAACGGAAACTTCAGCTACACTCATCAGAAGAACAAATACATGGAAGTGAACAGTCCTAACACATTCAACTTCAGCTATGGAGTAGAATCTAACGGTAACTTCAACAACGGATGGGGTTATTCAACCAACATCAGCATGAGTAGCCGTCGTGGTTACGCTTCAAAGGAAGCAAACTCTAACGAGTTGGTATGGAATGCACAGGTAAGCTACCGCTTCCTCAAGGGACGTGCAGCAACCATCAGCCTCCAGGCATACGATATCTTGAACAACCGCAAGAACTTCAACCGCAACATCAGCGCAAACGGTCGTACAGATACTTGGACGCAGACAGTCAACAGCTACGTAATGGCACACTTCATCTACCGCTTCAACTTCTTCGGAAGTGCATCAGGACGTCGTGAATTGCGTCAGCAGCGTGCAGCTCGTCAAGCTAACATGCCTATGGCTGGAGCTCCAGCAATGCCAGCAGGTGGTGCAGGAATGCCAGCAGGCGGTGGACGTCCAGCAGGAATGCCAGGTGGCGGACGATTCTAAGTCACTTATTAATTCCTAAAGGAATGAATAGTATACTAGCCTAAAATTGAATAATTACCTAATTGGCGGGAGGCCTGCTTCGTGTGAAGCGGACCTCCTTTTTTTTGAGTACTAGCTTTTCCTGATTTCGGTTGCTATTTCTTAGGCAATCATTTTTAGAGGGAAATCCATTCAGCCCAAACTTCAAGGATGTCCTTTGAACAAGTAAAAGCCTCATGTACCCAGATTTCTTCCGAACCGATGGCAGAGATACAGCATTTATTTGAAACCGCCAAACGTTTTATTGAGAAATAATAAGAAAGTAGGAAAGTAGGAAAGTAGGAAAGTGGACATGAGGGTTTTTATGATGAGAAATGAATAATAAGAAGTAATGAATAATATTATATAATATAATATAAGATAAGATAATAATGGTAATTATAGATAATATAGATAAATATAGATAATAATATAGATAAATATAGATAATAATATAGATAAATAATATGGTATATATTATAATTAATAATAATAATTATATTATTATTAAAAAAACCGCTACTTATAATGTCTCTCTTCTGCCTTTCTCGACTGAAAATCGCACCTCAAAAATAGCAGATGTCCACTTTCCTACTTTCCTACTTTCCTACTATCTCGATTTTCAGCCGTCATATTGCGTATGAAATAGCCGTTGATAACCTTCCCTTATCCGCCAACAACCCACCACTATCGGGCAATAATAGCAAGGTATTATTTCGCCCCTACAGCGCTTTGTGTGGATAGGTTTTTACATGAAATAGGGCTCTCGCCCTATCCTGTATTATCCCGCCCCGTTGGGGCGTATGAGCTAAGTCCTATTTCTTCCCGTTTGGGCGTATGAGCAAAGAACCGAGAGCAATACCAAAACAACAGACGAGGGCTTTCACCCCCGCCTGTATATTGTGTCACCCCTTCTGGGTAAACGCTAAAGCTAACCTAAGATGTATCGGTCGTTAGTCAGCATCCTTGTATTTTGCATACTTTTTCTCGTTAGCACTATCCTGCAATGCGTGATAGCAACGATAGAGGTAGTTGCCCCACAGCACAGGTTGATCAGGTTCGTTTTCCTCTGCTTTCTTATAGCATGGAATTGCTTCGTTGAGCCATTTCTTACACTCAGGGATGTTGTTCTTGTTTTCCATTGCAATCTGATAGTAGCAAGTGCCGAGTGATGTCCAAGCACGTGCATAAGTTGGGTCGATTTCAATGAGTCGCTTAAACAAATCGATAGCTTCAGTGTACTTCTTGTCATTGAATGTCATCAAGGCTCTTGTCTCTACGAAATAGATTTCGTCAGGATAGAGTTTTGCCATCTCTTCACACAACTTCATCGCTTCATCGTCTTTGTTCTCACGAACTTTTTCCTGTACGAGCAACTTAGGGAACTGTACATCGTGGAAGTTCTCAGCTGCATAACGGCAGTATTTCTCCCAGTTCTGCATGTCACCATGATCCTTGTATGTGTTCATCAGCTCGACGCAAGTGTAAGTTCCATAAGCAGGTGATTTCAGCACTTTCTCATACCATGAAAGGTATTTCAGAGTGTCTTCCCAAGTGGTTGCCTGAGTCTTGAGAGCCATACCATAATAGAGATATGCACTCTCTTTCAGTGTATCGCGCTCGTTGAGATTGAGTTCCTTATACAAAGGATCGTCGAATGTACCAAGATAGATGTCAAGTAACTTAATAGCATCCTTTGGATGTGAGTGTACGATTGCGCAAGCTCCGGAGAGGACATTTCCGCGAAGCGAGAAAGCTTCTGTCTGTGCTTCTTTGTGCAAATCCTTATAATCACTCTCTCTAACAGGCAGTTTGCCTTTTTCGTTTGGAGTAGTCATACACTTCTCATACGTAGAGTAGTACTGAAGGATGTCGCCCAATCCGTTAAAGTACTTAAGTGTATCAAGACCATTCGCCTGACCGTCCTGGTAGATTTTGTAAGTAAGGATATTCCTGATTTTAGCAGCTACTCTCCAGGTGTCGTGATAGTCCTTGCTCTTTTCGTTAACCATACACTCCTGAATGTCTGCCCACGCTTTATTGACAAGTCTGTAATCGATATTACGTGAGTCACGACAGGCCTCAGTGAGCGTGTTATTAGCATCAGTCACCGCATACTTTTGTGCAAACAGAGTTGAACTAGCTGTCAACAATGCGCAGATGAATAATACTTTTTTCATACCTATTCAATTTAATTGGTTTAACTTATTCTTGATTAGTCTCGTTATTGGTTTCCTCCGTTTCCGGATTATCCTTGTAAGTCATGTTTGTCTGTCCGTCAGCATCGGGCACATTCTCATCGTCTTCTACTTCTTCATGTTCGACCTTGCATACACTTGAGATAGCATCGTTGCGCTTCTTCAGATTGATGAGTGTCACACCCTGAGTGTTACGTCCCTGAATGCGTACGGTCTTCAATGCCAAACGAATAGCAATTCCGCTCTTGTTGATAATCATCAGGTCGTCATCGTCTGTTACACTCTTAATAGCAATAAGCTTGCCAGTTTTTTCTGTGATGTTGAGTGTCTTGATTCCCTTTCCGTTTCGGTTGGTGATACGATAGTCGAAGATTGAGCTACGTTTGCCGAATCCGTTCTCGCTGACAACAAGTACAGTAGGCATCGTTGGGTCATTTATCATCTCTTCTTCGCTCACTCCTTCTGGTTTGTGCAGAGAAATCATTCCTACGATTTCGTCGTCTGCTCCATTGAGTTTCAGAGCACGTACACCTGTTGCACCACGTCCCATAACACGTACGGTATTTTCTACGAATCGAATAGCACGTCCGTCGCGACTTGCAATCATGATTTCGTCTGTTCCGCTGGTAAGGAGAACGTCCTTCACGATGTCGCCTTCGTTGAGGTTGATAGCGATGATACCTGTTGAACGTGGACGCGCATAGTTAGCAAATGCTGTCTTCTTCACCGTACCCATCTTTGTACAGAACATCAGGTTGTGGTTGTCTACAAATTCCTGATCATTGATATTCTTGATGCAGATGAATGCTGTAGCCTTATCATCAGAATCGATGTTAAGCATGTTCTGAACAGCACGTCCCTTGAAGGTCTTTCCTCCCTCTGGAATGTCGTAGACTTTCATCCAGTAGCAACGTCCCTTCTGCGTGAAGAACATCATGGTGTTGTGTCCTGTTGCTGGGTAGATGTGCTCAATGAAGTCGGTATCACGTGCGCTTCCTCCCTTGCTGCCTACGCCGCCTCGTGCCTGTGTACGGAACTCTGTGAGCGGTGTACGCTTGATGTATCCAAGATGCGAGATAGTGACTACGCAAGCATCGTCAGCATAGAAGTCCTCTGGGTTGAAGTTCTGGCTCCCACGAGGATCGATAATGGTCTTACGCTCGTCACCGTATTTCTCCTTTACTTCAATCAGCTCATCCTTCATTACCTTCTTACAGAGTTCTGGATCGTCAAGAATCTGCTGCAGGTATTCGATGAGTTTCAGCAAGTCTTCGTACTCTGCATGCAGCTTCTCCTGCTGGAGACCTGTCAACTGACTCAGACGCATGTCAACTACATATTTTGCCTGTGCTTCATCAAATCCGAAACGCTCCATCAATCGGGTTTGTGCTTCCTGAGGAGTCTTCGACGACTTGATGATCTGTACCACTTCGTCGATATTATCGCTGGCAATGATGAGTGCTTGTAACAGATGAGCACGCTCCTCGGCCTTCTTCTTGTCGAACTTCGTACGGCGGATGGTGACCTCATGACGATGATCCACGAATTCCTTGATGCAGTCTTTCAGCGTCAATGTCTTCGGACGTTTGCGTACGATGGCAATACAGTTCACACTGAAACTGCTCTGCAATTCTGTCATCTTGTACAACTTGTTCAACACAACATTTGAATTGGCATCACGTTTCAAGTCAATCACGATACGCATACCCTCACGGTCGGATTCGTCGTTCACGTTACTGATTCCCTCTATCTTCTTCTCGTTGACAAGGTCGGCAATACGCTTGATGAGTTCTGACTTATTGACATTATAAGGTATTTCGTTCACGATAATCTTCTCGTGCTGACCATCGGTCTCGAAATCAGTCTTCGAACGTATCACAATACGTCCACGCCCTGTCTCGTAAGCTTCCTTAATACCGTCAATACCGCAGATGATACCTCCTGTAGGGAAGTCAGGACCTTTGATATGCTGCATCAATCCGTCAGTATCGATGTCAGGATTATCGATATAAGCCACACAGCCATCAATCACCTCTCCCAGGTTATGGGTAGGAATGTTGGTTGCCATACCGACAGCAATACCTGTCGCACCATTTACGAGCAGGTTTGGAATCTTCGTTGAGAGAACGGTTGGCTCTGTGTTCGAATCATCATAAGTATTCTGGAAGTCAACTGTATCTTTATAGAGGTCGTCCATCATTACCTCGCCCAGCTTTGTTAATCGAGCCTCAGTATAACGCATTGCTGCTGCACCATCACCATCGACTGAGCCAAAGTTTCCTTGTCCGTCCACAAGTGTATAACGCATTGCCCAAGGCTGAGCCAGACGAACCAATGCGCCATATACTGATGAGTCACCATGAGGGTGATACTTACCAAGCACATCACCCACAATACGTGCACTCTTCTTTGTTGCTTTATCCGAAGTAATACCCTGTTCCATCATATCGAAAAGAATACGACGATGAACAGGTTTGAAACCATCTCTGACATCAGGCAACGCACGAGCCACAATAACCGACATAGAATAGTCGATATACGAAGACTTCATCGTTTCGTTGATGTCAACTTTAATAATTCTGTCTTGCTGATCCACCATTTTAATTTTCTATTTAGCAATTTTACGATTTACAATCTAAGTAATGCTTTGATTACTTTACAAAGGTAAGGAATAATTACGACTAAAACAAAATTTTAGGAGTTAAAAAATGTCAAGATGCCGAAATTCGTGCGAAAAAGCCCCGATTTTGCATTTTAAGTTCAAAATCGAGGGGGTGTCGACTACACCTCCTCGATTCCTTAAAACTTCTTAAAATCCCTAAATTATCGCAAAAGTGCTAAGCGGTTGTTACTTCAAGGTCTTACGAGCTTCTTGAAGTTGAGACAATGCTTTTTCAATCATATCTTTCGTTCCGCTTCCTCCATTTACATAACCAACAACCATATCAGCATAGTCGATAGCCTCACGAAGTTCGGTTGTCTTATTACGGATTTCCTTGATTTCGGTCAGCAGGCTCTGTAAAGTATTCAGGTCTTCTGGTTCAGCAAGGTTGCCTGGACGCATCGTGTTGATAACCATATTGAGCGAAGTAGCTGCAGCATTGATTTCTGTTTGAGCAAGTGACTTTGCATCTTTCGCATTAACAGCTTCTGCATTACGCAACTGTTCCATTAATCGAGCATAACCATAAGGTGCCCAAGGCGCATGTGCAGGTACCTTTACTGTCAAAGCATTCCACTTCTCCTGCTCTGTCTTACGATTAGTTGCTATCTTGATGGCAGCTTCGAGTGTAGAACGATCAAGCTTACCTGCCTTTGTCTTTCCACCATTATCCGCACTCACATTGAGACGAAGATAATGGGTTGAGCGATGAGTTTCGTAGTAGTCGGGCACAAACAGCTTACCATTCAGCGTCAAGGTATAAAGATTTGCATTCTTTCCCGTTCCTGACTGTGCTCCCTTGAGTTGAATCTCGCTTAAATCAGAACTAAGTGTAAAGTCGGCTTCGTTCCACGATTTCACCTCTTCGGTTGTCATCACGAGCGGACCATACATGACTGTACCTATCCACATAGGAGTGAATGTCTGCTGAGGGTTATCAGTCGTAGCAGCGAGTTCCATCTTGTCAGGTCCCCAATTGATGTGTTTAGTGAACGGCATAACGACCTCAACCACATCGCCTTCGTTCCATTGGCGCTCAGGTATTTCAAAATAAGAACAAGGCCGATACTTCTTCGCAAGCGACTTTCCGTTGAGTTTCACATTGAATCCCTCTGTTGCCCAATATGGAACACGTAACTTCATGGCAAACCTTGCCTTGCCGCTCTTTATCTTAATCGTAGACTTCTCGGCTGGCCACAGACAATCTTGTTCGATTACAACACCTTTCTGCGACCAATTGGCAATTGTAGGCATGTAGAGTCCTACCCAAATGGTATTGTCATTGATGAAGTATGCTGCTTCCTGATATTTCACATGATTCTCCACACCTGTTCCTCCGCAACAAGTCGATTGAGGCGTTTCGTTTCCGAAAGGTTTCGTTGCATTCATTCCGACAGCATACTGATAGCATGTAGCATAGTGATCTGCATTTACAGAGCCCACGATTTGATTATACAATACACGCTCATAATAATCCATATAGCGAGCATCGTCGGGATCGAAGCAATTGAGATCCTTCGTCAGTTTTGCGAGGTTGTAAGCACAACATGTCTCGTTGATATCTGGATCGGGTACAGGTTTGGCATCCCTACCCCATCCTCGTGTTACATGCGTGTTCATACTGAGCATCTGGGTATAAGGCTGACGGAACATCTCTCCATTTCCAACTCCACCCATCGCATAAGCATAGCGCCCTTGAACCAAGTTCCAGAAATTGAGAGCGATGTTGTAATAGTATGGATTGTCGTTCATACGATACGAACGCAAAGCACCCGTAATCATCGGTATATGCTGATTGGCATGACGAGTACGGATATCATCAATATTGTTTGAGAGTGGCTTATAGAAAGCTGGCGCATCAAAACAGTTGGCTGCTTCAAGCAAACGAGCCTTCTCTTGAGGGTCTGTTGCCATCTCAGACAGTCGTGAAAGTGATTCTTGCATACCACCCACTTCTCCGGCTATGTACATGTTCCACATCTCATAGCGGTTGCCTGGACGTGCTTGCAATTTAGCCTTATCCCCCTCGGTCTCCACATAGGTGCGATAGTGCATACGGTTCCAAACCCATAGGCCCATATCCTTCGCAATAAGGAAAGCCTTGTCTGCTATTTCCTTATCATCAATATTGTTTGCGATGTCAATCAGACCTGCAAGTTGCTTATGTATAGAATAATAAGGTGCCCACACCCAATTCTCATTGTTATAGGCACGATAGCACTCAATAAGAGCAGGATGAGCCGCAGGAATGGCATTAATATAGCCGTATCCATAGTGTTTATAGTCTTTCTTGTACTCGTTGAACGCTGCCCATGTTCCTTTCATCTGTTTCAACTGTTCTTCGGGAGCATAGTCGCGAGCCTCAAAATAACGTCCTAGCGAATCGCTCCATACGAATGTACGCTCCTGACACATACGCAGTTCGTCCACCATACGTTTGATATTTGCCTTGAGTTGCGCTTTCTGGGAAGGATCTGTAGTGCTCGCGTAAGCAAAAGCCATCGCCGACATGTAGTGCCCCGACCCGTGTCCTTTCAGTTTTGTCTCAGGCGAATCCCACCCGTTGCTACGACGATAGCCATCCGTAGGAAGCCCGTATGTATCACGATAGTTATAAAGCTGTTGAGTGACATCGAGCGAAAGAAGTTGCTTGATATCGAGTTCGCGATTCGATGTAAGACGGTTATCGCCCGTAATCTTCACTTGGTTGAGTGGAAGCGGCTCAGCGATAGGTTTGTTTGAAGGAACCTTCCACGTTGAGGCTACAACAGTGACAGATGCAGTAATGGGATAACCATTCTCTGATGAGTTATCACCTGTAATAACTCCGTCAACCACGTATTGCTTGCCAACAGGATATGCAGCCTGCTCCTTCTCTTTGTCGAGCGCAGAATTGAGCCATTTGGTCTGTCGCCACTCACCTGTGCCGTCACTATAGGTGACCCACACCTGCCAAGGCAATCGTGGAGCAGTACCCTGAGGACAATCGACTGCAATAGATGCAACTTTCTTGATAATACGTTTCTTCGCTTTTGTTACTTCATAGTTGTTTGTTGATTGGATTGAAGAAGCAACTGCGGGAAGAGCTATACAAAGACTTGCTATCCCGCATAAGATTAAATGTAGTTTTTTCATCGTTGTGTGATAATTAGTTAAAAAGTCTATTTTGGTATTCATGATAATCAATAAAGGCTATGATCTCAGAATCTGGATCAACTGTGCTACGAATGGTAGCAAATACAACACCCAAGAGAAGAGCGCGAATGTCAGAGAGAACACATCCATCAAATGAGAATAAGCCACAGCTCCCATCAGTACAGCGGTCAGGATTGTCGAAAGGAAACACGGCAGACATTTTGTCATGAGGGAGACGTGTGCCTTGATAGTGTCGTTCAGGCTAAAGAACCGTCCAGACGAAAGGCCGTACACGTTACTTACAATAATGGCTGTGACGCATAAGATGCCGTAGAATCCCTGTGAGAATGGTGAATCGCCAATAGTGCCAAAAGGACTAAGCAGAATGGCGTTAGGAATCAGCACCATACTTGCCTGAATGATAACAAGCAAAACAAGTACCAGCATGGCTAAAGAAAGTGCTCGCTGTTGTTTCAATGATGCATTCTTGCCAAAAGCGCTGAAGATGCCCGACTCTGTTGCCACCCCAATGGCGACAAGTCCCAACATGATTTCAGCAAAAGGAGCCTGAGAGATATTCGGAATGAAGTTCGCAACCGTCCAACGGATGCCAGCCTGACTGAACAGGTTGTTCAACCCCCACCCATAGATATTTCCTATCCATGAGATGATGGCATGCAACAATATCAAACCCAAGAGTCCGATAGGCATCCAATTGACAATGCGGTTATTCTTCATCTGGTTCCAAGTTATCTACGTCGAGTATTCTCAATTCAAACGCACGTGTTACGAGTCGTGGCACATTGATACGCTCGCTCTCTCCATTCGGAAACAGACGACTGATGAGTTCGGCCTGACGCTTCTCGAGCGATTTCGTACCAAAAGGCATGCTACGCAAGTTGGCAATCATGTCTTTCGTATATCCTAATGCCAAGTGGCGCAAGAATATCTCATCATATTCATCTATATCATATTTCACAAATGCCTCCTGACGACGATATTCGTTCAGAACAGAACGACGGAAACGCTTGACAAGTTTCTTGAGTATGGGCTGATTGAACACATAACGTTTGCCATTCAACACACTCTGCACATCACCAGGAGTAAGGAGTTCGCCACTCTTGAGAATGATACCATCGGCTCCTGCATCGAGGGCATCCACCCACAGCTTCTCATTCAAGACCTCGCCCGTAAAAATCAAAACCTTGGTTGGTATTTGCTTTTCTCTCAGTTTCCGACAGATGTCAATACCTACAGTAGTAGAGCCACCAAGTCCCAAATCAAGCAAAACCAACTCGGGAGTGTTTTCTGCCATTAGATTCCAAAACTCTTCCTCGTTTTGGGCTGTACCAATGATGTTTGCTTCTGGAATCTCATTACGGAAAATCTCAACCGTTCCTCGGAGTTCCAACATCACGTCCTCTACGATAATTACATTAAAATTATTCATACCTTATATGTTTATATATTACGTTTCTTTGTTTTCCCTAAAACCCATTTATCATGATTTCCATTTTATATCCCTTTCCACATGGCGAGGCGATAATGCGGCATCCTCGTCGACCACCATACTCATCATGCTCACGTACAATCTGCCGACACACGAGATATTCAACCCCTATCAGTTTATCTGCCTCTTCGTCATACTGCAGATGCTCAGGATAGAACAGATGCGTCAATTCGTCTTCCGACTTCTTCACTTCCTCGTCCTTGAACGTCATCCTCACGAACTCCCCATACCGATCGAACGTAAGACTAATAGGTCGGTCCTGCTTGTTGTACAACGCTGCAGCGAACAAGTTGTCAATCAGATATTCCAACATCTGCTGGTCTCCTATGACTTTCAGTTGGGTATCTTTCTCAACCGTAAAATCTATATCCACATCCAGCTTTCGTGCCAAACGCTTCATGCTCTTCTCGGCATATTGTGCCAACTGACTGACAGGAATCGTCTTGCGCTTGAACATCACATTATCCAGTTGTCGGGCAGCACACGAACTGAGTACGGTGAACACCTCTTTATAATAATTGATGAGCTCGGACAGTTGAGCGATATTCTCTTCATCGGTCATCGTCTGTTGTTGTTTCGAGGTGTCAAGCAACTGTCGGATGCGGTTCGGGTAATACATCGTTTCGTGCTTGATGGCTGACAGACAATTGTCGAGCACCATATTCTGGATATGTATGGTATTCTCTTCTTTCTCTGCCCTCAACTGTTCATCTTCTTTCAGTTGCAGTTCCACCTTCTGATATTCCACCTTCGTGTCGGAGAAATACACATACTTGGCAAGATGTTCTGCCATCAGACGGATAATCATCTCGTCGTGAGTCGATAACGAGGCGTTATGGAACACTATTGCCAGAACTCCTACTGCAGCATTTCCATTAGTATTTTTTCCCTCTTCATCCTGTGAGGCATTCTCAGGGAGTTTCAGGAGATAGGTTCGCAACAACCCATCGTTCATGACCATCTCTTTCTCAGTCACAAAGCTATGCTGTGCAATCGTCTCCACCGCTTCTGGCATCGGGCAGTCTTGACTCATGCGAATCATCAACTGTGACTCCTCGTTTTGCATCACACCCAACGCAATACCGTCAACCGCCTTGATGTCGTTCACTCCTTTAAAGGTCAAATCCAACAAATCAGGATTCTGTGTCTCGAACAAGCGTTTGTTGAACTGCATCAACTGACGCATGTTGAATATCGGCAACATGTGAACCCGATAATAGATGACGAGGAATACCACAAATCCCACAATCAACAGCATGATGGCAATGATGATGAAGGTCTGACGGGCTGCATTTGCCTGTTTCAACGACTCATACTCTTTTTCTTTGGCTACCTGCTGCTGTTTCGACAGACGCATCTTTGCAACAATCGTAGTATCGGCTACGTATGGTGTTTGTGCCTGCAGCTTAACTGGCATGCAGAAAGGAAGCATTAGGAGACATACAGCAAAGGCTTTCATCACTCCCTTCGGCAAACGGAAATAGAAGCGGCTTCCCTTGCCCAACTCACTCTCAATATTGAACGTACAGACAGAGAAAAGCTGATTGGTTTTCTTGTATTTATCGATGATGCCCTTACAATTCATCAGTCCAAATCCGAAGCCTTTGTTCTGCTTCAGGTTCTCATCGTGTTCCACGTCGCCAATCTGACTGGAGTCGTACACCTTATCCTGACAGATGGTACGCACGTCTTCCTGAGAGAGCCCTCGACCAGTATCTGTCACCGAAATCTCGACATACTCATCGGTTTCGTCCACTCGGATACCTACCTTGCCTCCTTCTGGGGTATATTTGCGGGCATTATCGAGCAGGGTGTTCATCATGAACAGGGTCAAAGCCTTGTCGGCCCTCACCACTGCATCAGAATCTTTCACGGTAAGTGTCAGACCCTTATTAACGAACGAATTACGGTTCTTGCTCAAGGTGTCGAGCAGCGACTGAATGTCAAAACTCTCGATATTAAGTGTTACCAATCCTTGACGCACTTTTATCCAATGCGACAGCACCTCGTTGTAGAGATTGATGCGGTCAATGAGTTCTGAAAGGTAGTCAATCCGTTCTGCACGCACCTCATCGGGTTCGTCCGACGATTTCAGTTTGTTCAGTTCGTTGATGGCTCGGTCGAGGAACGGTGTGATGCTATACACCAACGAGAGACTCGTACACTTGTCGATATAACTCCTTTTGTTCTCTGCGATATGCTGTTCGTGGATATACGTCTGACTATCGACCAATTTCTCTCGCTCCTCCAACGAGTTGTATAGTGCCTCGTTCTCATCCATCCACTTACGGAACGACGTTTCTACGTTATCGATGTCGTTCGCATACGACTTCTCTGTCATACGCTTCAGATGACGGATGTAGAGAAAGACCGAAACGAATGCTACGAGTGAGAGAATGGCAATTACCCAAGCCCATGCCGTCTGATCCGACTTAGCTTGTTCGAGTTCTTCTATTTGGAAATCCAACCGTTTGTCCTGCCGGATATTGTCCATGATGCCATAATAGATACGTTTGTTGTAGTTGGCCGCCGATTCCATTCCCATCTGCTCAAACAACGAACTGAGGTGCTGACGAATGGTGGCTATCCACTCCCACGCACAACTGATGTCTTTCCGTTTCAGCCACGTCAATTCTGTCGGCTCCACATCTTCTCGCGAGGAGAATGGGGTGAGGAAGTCGATATCGTCGCCATAGATGCCCATGTGTTGGATATTGACAAACTCAAGTGCTTTCGTGGCTGTATCGAGTGCCACTTCAAGCATATTGTTCTGTGCATAATAGTCGGAAATGGTGAGATAGGTAGTCGCACGACTGTACAACGACCCATATTCGCGGAAAAGCCTCAAGGCATCTTGAGCAATGAAAAGGGCAAACGGAGGTACCGAATCGCCATATTGAGGGTCGAAGCGATTGATGATATCTTTGGCTACATGTTGCGAAGCACTTGCTAGCATATAGGTTAGGTTGAACTTCATGCCTAACTCGCGGCCAGTCTCATAGTCACCTAACAGAATGTAATAGCGTGCCAGCTGGGCAAAGTCGAAATTGACCATTCCCATGTTGTTCTCCACCGCTTCCATTTCGGCTGCCGCCAGTTCCGGATGCAGGATATTATCATAATAGGTGGCAGAAGCGAAATGGAATTCACTCCTTGCATAATTGAGGAACGTGTATTGTATGGGCGACAGGTTCATCTCGTCGAGCGATTCCGACAGGCGGTTGAGCTTCAGTTCGGCATCGTGACGATAGTTGAGGAACTCGTCATTATGTCCCGTGATATGGCAAATCTTCATCAGGCCTACATCCGCCACCACCTTCGTGATGATGTTCTTTGACATCTCTGCACTTTGGGTGTACAACGCAGTTGCGCTGTCGTAGTCCATCAACATATATTGCACAAACGCCAGATTCGCCAAGGCTTCGGCTCGTCCTTCGTTGTAGAGCGTACCATCGGCTTTCTGCGAAGCGTCGTATGCCATTTGGGCATAGCGTGCAGTTGAGTCCAGTCCCACATATCGGGTGTGATAGGCCAACAGGTTCAGCGAGTCTACCTCATGACGTTGTGCCACATCTACCCCATCCCTGCATCCTGCGATACAGAGGAGAAGGATTGACAGGTAAGGTATAATCCACTTCTTATTCATGAGGGAGACACACTCTGATGGGGTTAGTTATTGTTTCTTAAATGCGGTTTCTATGTCTTCGGCAGTCAGTTCGGTCAGTTGTCGTTCGCTTAGGCCTTTCTTTCCAGAGAAACGATTGGCCTGACACTGGATGGAGCGTTCGAACAGGTTGCGGATGTATCGGGCATTACCGAAATTTCGTGTCTTGTGCGCCACCACATATTCCACATTCGTACGCAACAGTTCCTCTGCGTCTGCTGTCATCGTATATTCGTTCTTCTTCAAATACATCTTAAAGATATCTACCAACTCGTCTGCTGTATAATCGGGGAAGTTGATGTAGCGGTTGAAGCGCGACTGCAGTCCTGGGTTCGAGTCGATGAATCGCTGCATCTCCTTTGGATAGCCGGCAATGATGACCACCAGCCTGTCACGATTGTCCTCCATACGTTTCAGCAGTGTCGATATTGCTTCCTGTCCATAGTCCGAACCATATCCGTCCTCTGGCACCAAAGCATACGCCTCATCGATGAACAGCACGCCGTCGAGTGCACTATCGACCAGACAATTGGTCTTGACAGCCGTCTGACCCATATACTCTGCCACCAAACCCGAGCGATCGGTCTCTACCGTATGTCCGCGTTTCAGAATGCCTAAGTCCTTATAGATGCGTGCCACGATTCGAGCAACTGTGGTCTTACCCGTACCAGGACTTCCTGTGAATACCAGATGATACGACATCTTCGGAGTCTTCATCCCCTTTTCCTCACGTTGCTTCTGCAACTTCACGAAATTAGCCAACGATGTCACCTCTTCCTTCACCGCAGTCAAGCCGATCAGGTCGTTCAACTCCTGATAGGGGTCACCCTCCATTGCCTCCTCAATCACGATGTTCGCCGTATCTTTCTGCTCCGACTGCTCAACATCAGTTTTCGTCGTCTCCTGAACATCTGATGTCTCATCGCCTGACTCACCTATAGCAAACGTCAACACACCCATCACAATGAACAACACCACGACGGAAACAATAATAATTGTAACTTGTTTTCCAGAAAAGAATGCCATAATATCTTTATCCTTTTTTCAATACCACTACCAAATACAACACATACGGAGCCATATACGCTACAATATCCAACCAGTCGAACGTTCCACTCAGCCATCCGCAAGCCTGCAACGCCTCCGACACCACTCCCAAAACAGGAATGACTGCTGCCAGCAGCAAACGCAACTTGACCGGCCTACCCCTCATCACACAATCGACCAACAGCACATAGGCTCCAGCCCACAAAGCGTCGGGCAGACAATTCACCACCCAGTCGGGCAACACGATGCCCTCTACCCCACTCCTCAGCTGAGTGATGAAAGGCGACAAACCCATCGCATCGGCGACATGAAAAAGAAGCAGTGTGCGAGGACGGAAAAGCAGATACACCAATCCACCCAACATCAACATCATCACAATGGTGATGATTCTAACTCGGTTCGCCTTCAGCCATTGTCTCACCAGATCACATTTTTAGTCCTTGCAAAGTTACAAATTAATTGACAATTGACAATTGATAACTGCCAATTTATTGCAAAAACCCACAATTTATCGTCCTTTTAAAATAAAATTTTAAAAAATGACCGCTCTTAACCCACGAAACATTCACCATGAACCATTAGAAATAGACTTTCCTCTTCGTAAGGCGGAAGGATATGATAAAATCATGCGGGGCAATCTGTTCAACCATAGAGATACCCATAATATAACCATCAGCAACAATAAAATGTTGAAGTGCTTCTTCAACATCATTGGCGGACAATGAGTGAATCGTAAGGGAAGCGTCATCGCCTTGAAGAGAAATAGGAAAAGTTGTTTTTAAAGCTTCTATACCAAATAAATAAATATGGGAATCGCCAATAAGGTTCAAGGTAGCCTTGTGAACAATGTAGATTTTTGTTTTCGTATTAGTAGGATAACATCCCGTTTCTAAGGTAAAGTTATCGAAAGTGATGGAATCACAGGTAACATGTAAAGTATAGTTTTCAAGAATGCCTTTGAAACAAGTACCATTTTGTTCGACTGTTATGTTTGCACTATCTTGTTTTGCGTCAGGAGTGATAGAATAAGATGGCCCGTAAGCGTCACTAGGAATGTCAGAAACCGGGTTATCTACTTCAACATCACAAGCAGTGAATGATGTGGCAGCAATGATGAGCGCCAAACTGAATAAACGAGATAAGATTGTACGCATAACGATTAAGCATTTATTGGTTTTCGGTTGCAAAGATAGCAAGAATTTTCTGATTGGCAAAACATATTAAAGAAAATGATGCTTTATTTACACTTTCACGAATTCTATAGCACCAAGCATACCTTGCCATTATTACTCGATAGTGGTGGGTTACTGGCGGATAAGGGAGGGTTTGGGATTTTCGCGCGGGCCCTATATTGAGATATTGATTATTGAATGTGTTTTTTCTTGAAGCGTATTTTTGTGTAGAGTTTTTTATAGTAATTTTTATTATAAGTTATTATATATTAATTAGTTATATATTATTTACTACTATTTTTCTTACATCTTACCCTCATTACAAAAAAAATGAAATCAATATTCAATATTTCAATATAACTCAAAAAACAGCGGAGAAGGTAGCTCTAATAGCAACGTGAGACGTAACGCAAGACAATAGAGTATTCTGCCTTCCAGTTTCTTATACTTAGTCATGTAGTGCTCATAACAACGCTTAATTGCTTCTCAGATATAGAGAGCCGTCACTTAAGCTATGCCCACACAAAAAAGGCTACCCCCTTGCTTCACGCATAAGAGTAGCCACAACACAAACACAAAATAAAACACGACAAAACTAATTGTTTACAAGACTTACATCAAAGGATGATCATCCGAAGATGCTTCTGCCCATTACTCTATTTTCACAAATTAGCTTAGAGCTATCTTGTAACAATATAGTACCATTATTTTTTATTCAACAATTAGCAGGTTTTAAAGTTGAGACAATATACCTGCTTTTGATGTTGAGTTGCAAAAGTAGATATTTTTTTTATATCTTCAAAACTTTTTCGGATTTTTTTTTACTTTTGTGCGTTTTTTGCTGTAAAAGTACGTTTTTGACACGTCGTTTGAAAGTTGGGGTTTGAATTGCTTGCCTCAAAACAGCGTGTTCGATAAGTAGATAAATCTTTAAGTGTTTCGAAAGAAAATCAGATTAGTTTTCGCAGTTCTTCATAGAGGCGTTGAACAGGCAGTCCCATCACATTAAAATAGCTGCCCTCAATACGAGTGACTCCTATGTAGCCAATCCATTCCTGTATGCCATAAGCTCCTGCTTTGTCGAAAGGTCTATAATGGTCGACATAGTGGATGATGTCTTTAGTGTCCAACGAAGCAAAAGTGACTTTCGAGACAGACGCAAAGCTTTTCTGATGCGATTGGGTGGCTAAGGTAACGCCTGTAATCACTTCGTGTGTCTTTCCCGATAAGTCTGACAGCATCTGAATGGCCTCTTCCCGATTATGGGGTTTCCCCAACACCTTTCCTTCGAGCATCACAACCGTATCTGCAGTAATGAGGAGTTCGTCTTCTGCAAGTGTAGGCAGATAGGCTTTCGCTTTCTGGGCTGATATATAAATGGGGATATCCTCGCCTGTAAGCTGTGCAGGATAGCGCTCGTCTATTCCCTTGAGCACACGCACTTCGAAGGGGTATTCCAAGCCTGCAAGGAGTTCCTTACGACGTGGAGAATTACTTGCGAGAATCAGTTTCATATCGTTGTTATTTTCGTTTTATTGGCCTCATGGGGCTTATGGGGCTTATTACCATCCAAATGCAGCAGAGTTGTGCATCCAAAGATTATGTGCTTTCAGCACTTGTTCAATCACATCGCGGGCACATCCTTCTCCCCCATTGTATTCAGAGATATAGGTAGAGATGGCCTTTATCTCAGCACATGCATCAGCCGGACATACAGGCAGTCCGCAACGTTGCATGACCTCATAGTCGGGGATATCATCGCCCATATACATCACTTCCTCATCAGCCAACTGATACTTTGCACAAAGCTCTTCGTACTTGCTGATTTTCTGTGCTACACCTTGGTGAATTTCCGTCAATCCAAGTCGCTCGTAGCGTTTCTGAACAGCCTCTGTAGTACCTCCTGTAATGACTGCCAGCAAAAACTGATGCTTCACTGCATGTTGCATTGCATAACCGTCCTTGATATTCACCGTACGCATAGGTTCGCCCGAAGGATGGAGGGTAATGGTCTGACGACTGAGCACACCATCGACATCGAAGAAGATGGCGCGTATCTTGGTTAAATCATAGTTTATCATTGGCTATATGTTTTGACATGATTGCATATATTTCCTGTAACTGCGGATTGTTGTCCAACAGGGCGAGATGATGACGGATGACATTTTCATCGTGACGAACTGCAGGTCCAGTCTGAGCTTCCTTAGGACTAACCTCATGAACTTTTGCGGCAACCTCATCGACGAGTGGGAGCATCACAGAGAAAGGTATTCCATGCTGACTAAGAATTTCTGCACTCATCGCATAGCAATGGTTGACGAAATTGCTACAATAAACAGCTGCCAGATGAAGATAAAGCCTGTCTGCAGAAGAAAGTCTATACACCTTATTATTAATAGTAAGGGCAAAGTCGGTCAGAAATTGCCAATCGTCTTCAGAAGTAGCCTCAACAAATATGGGGATTTCCTGAAAATCGACGATACGCTGTCGAGAGAATGTCTGCATCGGATAGAACACACCCCTACGCTTCAAAGGAATGACATCCATCGGAATGCTTCCAGCCGTATGAACCACTAACGAATGAGAGGGAAATGTAGAATAGTCGAGCGAAGCAAGTGCTGAATCGGTGATGCTGATGATATAGATATCTGCATCCTGAGCCAATCGGTCCAATGTAGTAACAGCAGAAGCACCTACCCTTTGCGCCAATTTTACAGCAGACTGATGTGTGCGGCTGAAAACCTGGATGATGGTATGTCCAGACTTCTGCAACGCAACAGCGAGGTTGGTTGCCAGATTGCCCGCTCCGACCAATACAACCTTCATCGCTTCACACAATCCCAGTTGAGTTTCTCCTCGTCTTGTAATTTTCGTTCAATCGCAGGATGACCGATTCCCAGCACACATTCCACCTCGATGTTTTCTGGTAGATGAAGCAGCTGTTTGATGGTCTCAGACGCACTTACGCCTTCTGCATTACCGCGAAGACGAACCTGACACCAACAACTGCCGAGTCCAAGATCTGTAGCCTGATACTGCATAGTGACTGCAGCAATCGACGCATCTTCAATCCATACATCGGTTGCAGACGCATCGTAGCACACAACAATCGCAACTGTTGCATCTTTCACAAATTCACTTCCTGCAGGACGACACTGAGCGATGACCTGCAAAATCTGCGGATCGTCAACTACCACAAACTGCCAGCCTCGTTGCCCATGTCCCGTAGGAGCCATCAGTCCTGCACGGAGAATGAGTCGAAGCTGCTCTTCTGTCACTTTCTCATCCGTAAACTTACGGATACTTCTGCGTTTTTGTACTAAATCCTTAAAATCCATCTTATCGCAATCTATCGAGTGAACGCACCAAAGCCTCGTCTTTACGAATTCCATGAATGGCAAGACAGTTGAGGATGATGCTAACTACTGGTAACACTGCAGCAAAACACAGATGATACTGCACTTCTGCATTGATTTCTGCTAACTGAAGTTGGAACTTCCACGCCAGAAAAGCATAAACGAGCACATATCCCACCAACATCAACGTACTGAAAATGGTGAGACGCAACTGGCGCATCCTGAAGCGGAACAGCATAATGCTGACGAACGTCAACAGCAAGACGATACCCATCAGCACTACGAAAGCTAAAGGAGCCAAACTGAAAGTGCCGACTGCATCATATCCCTTTGTGGCCGTGTATGCAAAATTGTTGAATGATGCAACCATTGTGGTTCCAACATAATACTGGGCCAAAGGAAGACAAAGCCCCAGTATGCTGAGAACGGCAACAAGGGCTAAGTAAACGGTTTGTATTCGTTGTATCATTAGAATCTGTCTTGTGTATCCTTAGATGGGTTACGGAAATACACCTTGTCCTCGAGGAACTCTTGAGTAGCAATGAGTGTAGGCTTTGGCAGTTTCTCGTAGTGCTTTGACACCGTGATCTGCTCATCGTTGTGGAACTCCTCCTGCAACTCGTCGTTTGCGGTTCCAAACTCATCGAGTTTACGTTTGATTTCCTCTTTCATGTCTGCAGCAATCTGGTTGGCACGTTTACCAATGATAGCCACACTTTCATAAATATTACCTGTTTCTGCACTCAAATCCATCAAATTACGGGTAACCGTATTTGTAGGAGCATTTGTTTTCTTAAAATCCATTGCCATAATCTTTATCTATTCTTTACATTTTCACTTTCGAACTACAGAACTTAAATATCTTATCTGCCTCTTTCTTATACTTACTCTCCGGGAATTCGTTCTTGAATCCATAGTACTCGTCGATTGTCGCACGATAGCGTTCCTCTGCTCTGCGCTCAACACTATTCAATGCCAACTTGTAGCGTGACTTGAGCACCAGCATCATCAACTCTTCGCGAAGATTGGTATATGGATAGAGTTTCAGGGTGTTCTCTGCTGTGATGATACATGCATCATAGTTATTTCCACCAAAGATACAATTACCTGTGTAGTTTCCTAAATTATAATACAACTTTGCTGACTCATATTCCTTCTTAGCCAGACGTTCTTGCAACTGATAAATCATATCTGTCACCTCTTCACGACGCTCTGAATAGGGATAATACTCCAGATATTCATTCAAGCAATTGAGCGCCGTATAGGTTGACGACTGGTCGAGACGCGAATCGGGCGACTGCCTATAAGCAGCAATACCTGCATAGAAGCGCGACAGTTCTGTGTAAGTTCCTTTAGGGTAGCTTTTATAATAACGTTCGAAGTAATCGCTTGCAGAATCATAATAACGAAGGTTGAAATAACACATAGCAAGCATATACAACGACTCTTCTCCCTTATCGGTTGCTTTCAGCAAAAGAATCATGTCCTCCAGAATCTGGTAGCAGTGGGTGAATTCCCCAGCAGCATAATATTCTTTTGCCGCTTCATATCTGTAATCATAATCTTCGGCACGCAACACATTGTTATAGTTACTGCACGAACTCAACAAAAATGCAACAGCACACAAAGCTATGAAAATCCTCTTGTTCTTCATTCTTATTCAAATTACGGTGCAAAGATACAAATAATTTACCATTTAACCATTTACTATTAACTATTTTTCTCTATTTTTTCATTTTTTAATTCTTTAAGTTTTATTTTTTTCTTATCTTTGCAACCTATTTCGATTTGCTCACAAATAATGGACAGAATTCACATCCTTGACAAAGACTTTGAAGTTTCGATAAAAAACGAGACAATACAGGAGAGAGTTAAAGCATTGGCTGAACGTATCAACCAAGACTACGAAGGAAAAAATCCTATCATCATCTGCATCCTCAATGGTGCATTCATGTTTGCTGCCGATTTGGTACGCTACCTGACGTTTCAGCCCGAAATTTTGTTTGCCCGATTCTCTTCTTACGAAGGAACGGAAACCACAGGACAGGTGAAAGAAGTGATGGGTATAACCACCAGTTTGGCTGGACGGGATGTTATCATTGTTGAAGATATCGTCGATACTGGTATCACAATGTATAACGTACTCCCTCTAATGCGTCAGAAAGGAGCATCCTCAATCAAGATTGCCTGTCTGCTTCAGAAACCAGAGAAACTTCAGGTAGATTTGGCTGTAGACTATTGTGCAATGGAAATTCCTAACGACTTCATTGTAGGCTACGGATTGGATTATGACGGATTTGGACGCAATTACAAAGACATTTATTCATTAGCAAAATAAAACCTACAACAACATGAAGAATATTATTATCTTCGGTGCTCCAGGCTCAGGCAAAGGCACCTATAGCGACGAAATTGTCGCTCGTTACGGAATGGGACATATTTCAACAGGAGATGTGCTCCGTGCAGAAATCAAACAAGGCTCAGAACTCGGAAAGATTGCTCAAGGCTACATCAGCAACGGTCAGCTTATCCCTGACGAGTTGATGATTGACATATTGGCTAAGACTTATGACACAATGCCAGCAGGCAAAGGTGTTATCTTCGACGGATTCCCACGCACGATTGCTCAGGCAGAGGCTTTGAAGAAGATGCTTGCCGAGAGAAAGCACGAAATGGGTGTGATGGTTGAACTCATTGTTGACGAAGAAACCCTGATGGCACGTCTTCTCAACCGTGCTAAAGAGCAAGGTCGTGCAGACGATAATGAAGAGACCATCAAGAAACGCTTTGAGGTGTATCACAGCCAGACAGAACCACTTGCAGCTTGGTTCGAAAAAGAAGGTATGCGTCACACTTTCACTTGGGAAGGTAGCAAAGAACAGATGCTTGCCAATATCTTCGCTTTCCTCGATACGCTATAAGAAGGGGTTCAAGGTTCAAGGTTCAAGGTTTAAAAGTTTAAGAGTTTAAGGGTTCATTTTTCAATAATGGAAACCAACTTCATCGATTACGTCAAAATATATTGCCGATCAGGTAAAGGAGGCAGAGGATCTGCCCACATGCATCGAGCCAAATATATGCCAAAGGGAGGACCTGATGGTGGAAATGGTGGCAATGGAGGCAGTGTGGTGTTGCGAGGAAACCGCAACTACTGGACGCTGCTACACCTTCGCTATGATCGTCATGCATACGCCGAGCACGGAGGAAACGGTTCGAAAAACAAGAGTACTGGTCAAAAGGGTGCCGACAAGATTTTGGAAGTGCCCTGTGGTACCGTTGCCTATAATGCAGAGACGGGTGAATACATTTGTGACGTAACCGAGCATGGACAAGAAGTCGTACTGCTGAGAGGAGGACGAGGAGGTTTGGGCAATTTCAACTTCTGTACCCCAACCAATCAGGCACCGCGTTATGCGCAACCAGGCGAACCTATGCAAGAAATGGAAGTAATCTTGGAACTGAAACTCCTTGCCGATGTTGGTCTGGTAGGATTTCCCAATGCAGGAAAGTCAACCTTAGTATCCTCACTATCATCAGCCAAACCAAAGATTGCCAATTATCCCTTCACAACGCTGGAACCCTCATTAGGTATCGTCTCCTATCGTGACGGAAAGTCGTTCGTGATGGCCGATATACCTGGAATCATTGAGGGAGCCAGTCAAGGAAAGGGACTCGGACTGAGGTTTCTTCGTCATATTGAACGAAACAGCTTGCTCTTGTTCATGGTGCCAGGAGACACTGATGACATCAAACGTGAATATGATATTCTGCTCAACGAGTTGACTACCTTCAATCCCGAATTGCTCGACAAAGGCAAAGTGCTCGCTGTGACAAAGTGTGATTTGCTGGACGACGAACTGATTGAAATGCTACGCTCTACCCTACCTCAAGGTGTACGAACCGTCTTTATCTCAGCTGTTACAGGATTCGGACTCGACGAGCTGAAAGATGTACTTTGGGAAGAGATGAACAGCGAAAGCAACAAGATTGCCGCTATTGCTACTCAAGAAAGCATCGTGCATCATGCAAAAGACTATCTGAAGATACGAGAGGATTTTGCCGATCAGGATGAGGATGAAGGATTCGAGGCTGTTGATGATGTCGAAGATATTGAAGACCTGGAAGACTTTGAATACGAAGACGAGGAATAGCAACCCTGAACTCACTCGATGATGCTCCTTTATGACATAGCAGAAAATGTAACCGCTTTTACGACCACACGTGAAGGCGGTTGTAGTATGGGTCAGTATGCCAGCATGAACGTGAATTCTTATTGTGGAGATAATCCTGAACATATTGCCGAAAACAAACGACGGTTATGTCATGAACTGGGCATTCCCACCGATCATCTTGTGATGCCCCATCAGATTCACAAAACGAAAACGGCTGTTATCACTCACGATTTCATGAACTACTCTTCTGGGCAACAAGCCAACTATCTGGAAGGGATAGATGCCATCATGACTGACTTGAGAGGAATCGCCATAGGAGTATCGACTGCCGATTGTGTTCCCATACTCATTTACGATACACGTCATCATGTGGCTGCTGCTATTCATGCAGGATGGCGAGGAACCGTTCAGCGCATCGCAGAAATAGCAATAGAAGAGATGACTCGTGTTTACGGCACAAGGGGGTCCGATTGCAAAGCCGTTATCGGCCCAAGCATCAGCAGAGAAAACTTCGAAGTGGGTGATGAAGTCTATGAATCATTTCGTGCTGAAGGGTTCAATACCGAACAGATCTATTCAAAGCAAAACGGGAAATGGCACATAGACCTTTGGGAGTGTAACCGTCTTCAGTTGCTCTCGAAAACAATAGATGCCCACAACATTCACGTTGCAGGCATCTGTACCTATCAATCGTCCGACCGATTCTTTTCTGCCCGACGTTTGGGCATTCAGTCCGGGCGATTGTTTTCCGGCATTATCCTCCGATAAAATTAGTCGTCATCATCGTCAGGGAATTCCTCAAATTCCTCAATCTGAGGAGTCTGGTCCTCCAATGATTCGTCGTCTTCGTCTTCTGCCTCACGATCCTCATCTGTCTGATCTTTCAAATCATCTTCGCCGTCGTCATCGTCATCATCGTCGTCATCATCATCATCGTCAATTGACTTACGTGAAGAATCCGTAATGACTTCAAAACGACGTTTCTCCTGTCTTGGCTTGAACTTCATGAAAACGGCTTCAATCCAGGTTCCACGTGCAATCTCCAGCACTTCGTAACCGTCATCCTTACGACGGTCAATCAATCCACCGACTCTGTGCATAGCTGCCTCAGGCAACACACTGCAATCAACATAGAAAGCGGTTTCGATAATATCCTGAATGGCAAGTGGAAGACCCTTCCATCCTGTACCCATATTCTCATCAATCAAAGTCAGTACTTCTGCAGCAGACAAGTGCAGGATATTCTCCATCGTCAAGTCTGTGATCTTCTTGATCTGATGTTTACGAATAGCTATACTCGTCTTCTTGTCATCGCGCGATTTTGGATATGAGAACACCTTATAATTAGCTTCCTCGAGCGAAGCAACCAACTGTTTGTTGGTGTTATCAATAATCTGGACATCAAACACAGGAGCAATGATATTCATGTAGTGTACACGATTCTCAGCCCAGTGTTCCGTACGACGTCCTTCCATCAGCATCTGGTAGATTTCATCAACATTCGATGCCCACACATTACCTTTAGTCAGAGACGAAATCGATGCGCTGTCATCATCAATCACGAACTCGCCTTCCCCAGTATCTTTCTTTCTGCCCTTGGCACCTCTTCCTCTTCCAGAAGGAGCATTTGGTTCTGAATGGCTGACAACCGGAACCTGACGTTTGATTGGACGTGGACGATTGTCTTCGTCATCTTCGTCTTCCTCAATCATTTTGTCATATTTAGCAAACGGTGATCCGGCAGCAGGCATATCATCATCGCTTTCGTTCGGCTGGTCCACAACCGCCAATATATCAGTTGTCTTGCCGAATTGTTCAACTTTATCGAGCACGGCCAAAGACATAGCATCTTCCTCAGCAAGTTTCTTTGCGATTTCCTCCGATGGTTCCTTTACGGGCTCCTCTAATGGTTCCTTGACAGGTTCCTTTACCTTTGCAGTTTTTTTTGCAGGTTTCTTTGCGAGTTCCTTTTCAGGTTCCGTCATAGGTTCTTCCGTGATTACCTTTTCGGCTCTTGTTATTCTTCTTTTCTTAGGTTTAGGTTCTGCGTCAACCACATCGTGGTCAACACCCATCATTTCTTTAGATGTTTTTTTCTTCATTATAGGTCAATTTATGAATAACTTCACTTATTACACTCAATAAAATAAATGCGTACTCTCTCAATTTGACGACAAAATTACGAATTTAATTTGATATGACAATAAAAAACACAAACAATAGTAGAAATCTTTTCAGTTTTTAGCTGATAGTATTGAGTTTTTTTGTAACTTTGCAACTTGTTAACGAATTATTTATTTTAAATAAGGTTTAAAATGACAGAACTTGAGCTGAAGTATGGCTGCAATCCGAATCAGAAGCCATCGAGAGTATTTATGGAGGAAGGCGACCTCCCGTTTGAGGTGTTGTGTGGACGCCCTGGTTATATTAACTTGCTCGACGCCTTCAACAGTTGGCAGTTAGTACGCGAACTACGTGCAGCTACGGGTTTACCTGCTGCTGCATCATTCAAGCATGTAAGTCCTGCTGGCGCAGCTGTGGGTGTTCCAATGAGCGACACACTCAAGAAGATTTATTTTGTTGATGATATCGCCCTACCTCTCTCCCCTATTGCTACCGCTTATGCAAGAGCCAGAGGAGCTGACCGCATGTCAAGTTTTGGCGACTTCATCGCTTTGAGCGACACATGCGACGAGGCAACTGCTTTGCTGATTAAGCGCGAAGTGAGCGACGGCATCATCGCCCCCGACTACACTCCCGAAGCTCTCGAAATACTGAAAGCAAAACGTAAGGGCACCTATTGTGTCATCAAGATGTCAACCGACTATCGTCCTGCTCCAGTAGAGCGCAAGCAAGTGTTTGGCATCACATTCGAACAGGGGCGTAACGAAATCGACCTGACAAGCGACGAACTCTTCAGCAACATCCCTACAGCCAACAAGCAACTCCCAGAAGCAGCAAAACGCGACCTGAAGATAGCACTCATCACACTGAAATACACCCAAAGCAATTCTGTTTGCTATGTAAAAGACGGACAGGCTATCGGAATCGGTGCTGGTCAGCAAAGCCGCATCCATTGTACTCGTCTGGCAGGACAGAAAGCCGACCTATGGTGGTTGCGCCAATGTCCAAAGGTGATGAACCTACCCTTCAAGTCCGACATCAAACGTGCCGATCGCGACAACACCATCGATGTGTATATGGGCGACGAATACGAAGACGTGCTTGCTGAGGGAACTTGGCAGAACTTCTTCACACAGAAGCCCGAACCCCTCACACGCGAAGAGAAAAAGGAGTGGCTTGCAAAGAACACAAAAGTAAGTCTCGGAAGCGATGCCTTCTTCCCATTCGGCGACAATATCGAGCGTGCCCACAAGAGTGGAGTTGAATACATCGCTCAGGCAGGCGGTTCTGTTCGCGACGATCATGTCATCGATACATGCGACAAATACGGCATCACAATGGCATTCACAGGAATACGTCTTTTCCATCATTAATCAATCGACAAAATGGCAAGCGACAGCGAAATCCTATACGCCATGATGAATGGCATCAACTTCGGAGGAAAGAAGAAAGAGAAGACCGACGAACGCGTGAAGACCAAAGCACGAAGCAAAAGCTACAAGACAGGTGCTCACGGGTCGGGTGCTGCACGCCATAAAGCCGACATTAAGCAGAAAGTACGCGCTCGCAAAAGCCAACGCAGGAAGTGACAACCAATGTATCATTGCGGAAACAAACAACGAAATAATTGAAGAAACAATAAATAGTCAATCGTCAAATAGTAAACAAGACTATGTTAACACTCAAATTGATAACAGAAGAGACCGAACGAGTCATCAAAGGTCTGGAGAAGAAACACTTTGCAGGAGCAAAGGAAGCCGTCGAGAAAGCAATTGCAATCGATAAGACACGTCGTGAAGCACAAACAAAACTCGACGCATGTCTGGCAGAGCAAAAGAAATATGCAGCACAGATTGGTGCCCTGATGAAACAAGGGAAACGCGACGAGGCAGAAGCAGCTAAAGCGGAAGTTGCCAAGTTGAAAGAAGAATCCACCCTGCTACAAACCAAGATGGGCGAAGCAGAACAGGAACTCACCGCTCACCTATGCACCATTCCGAATATCCCATACGACGAAGTACCCGAAGGCTCATGTGCCGAAGACAACGTCGTTGTGAAGTCAAGCCTGCGCGAATGCAAGCCAGGCGACACCGTAGGCAACTGGGACACTGTACCCACTAACGGAAATGCCAAAATACCACATTGGGAACTCGCAAAGAAGTACAACCTCATCGACTTCGACTTAGGCGTGAAAATCACAGGAGCAGGATTCCCTGTATATATCGGCAAAGGAGCACAACTGCAACGTGCACTCATCAACTTCTTCCTTGCCGAAGCCAACAAAGCCGGCTACACCGAAATCATGCCGCCAACGGTCGTAAATGCTGCATCAGGATATGGAACAGGTCAGTTGCCCGATAAGGAAGGACAGATGTACCACTGCGAGGTCGACGACCTCTATCTCATCCCGACAGCCGAAGTGCCAGTCACCAACATCTACCGCGATGTCATCCTCGACGAGAAAGACCTCCCTATCAAAAACTGCGCATACACCCAGTGTTTCCGTCGTGAAGCAGGCAGCTACGGGAAAGACGTACGCGGATTGAACCGTCTGCATGAGTTCAGCAAGATAGAGATCGTACGCATCGACACCCCCGAACACTCGGCAGAAAGCCACAAAGAGATGCTCGACCACGTTGAGGGACTCCTGAAGAAACTCGAACTCCCCTATCGCATCCTACGCCTGTGCGGAGGCGATCAGAGTTTCACATCAGCCATCTGCTATGACTTCGAAGTCTATTCCGAAGCCCAAGGACGTTGGCTCGAAGTCAGCTCAGTCAGCAACTTCGACACCTATCAAGCCAACCGCCTGAAATGCCGTTATCGTAATGCCGACAAGAAAGTACAGCTGTGCCACACCCTCAACGGTTCTGCCCTCGCTCTACCACGTATTGTCGCATCTATCCTCGAAGACAATCAGACGCCCGAAGGCATCCGCATACCAAAAGCCCTCGTGCCCTACACAGGATTCGAAATCATTGATTAAAAGACGAAGAGGACCGAGCAAATATGCCCCCCTAAGCTGGCCGGTGGCCATTTATGGTGGAGGAGTGTGTCTTAGTTCTTAGCACCAAGTTCCCACTCCCCTCCCTCGCAGGGAGGGGCAAGTGGGATGGGTCTTCTTTCTCTTAGCCCCAACGGGGCGAAATAATTTAGGATAGGGCGGAAGCCCTATTTCGGTTTAATCACCCCACCCCATCGCCCTGTAGGGGCGAAATACCTTATAATATGTCGCACTTTCAGCGCTTTTGGGTGGTGGGGTGTCGTTCCGATAGGGTTGAAACCCTATCCTTTGTTATGTCACCCCTACGGGGTTCTTGAATTTCTTAGCCCTGAAGGGGCGGAATATCGTAGGATAGGACCTATTTATTTACTATTTGACCATTGACCATTGACCATTGACCATTGATTTTTAACTCTAAACTCTAATCTCTAAACTCTAAACTTTCCCCCCTTCCTCCCCCTAAAGGGGGAGTCAGAGGGGGTCTTGTTTAGTTCCCATCATCAAACGGTTCATCGCCACCTCCTTCGTCACCACCTTGGCTGGTGTTGCCGCCTTGGTTCTGGTTGTCACCCTGAGAGCTCTGGCTACCACTGTTGCCAGTGTTGCCATCGTCCTCACCGTCCTCCACGTCGCCACCTTCGGTAGTGATGCGCTTCACGATCTGTCCGTTGCGGTCGTAGCAGGTGATGTTGATGCTGGTTGCTGCCAGTTCCTTCTTGATGTCCACGCTTGGAGTGAACACGATGCGCTTCGAC